>OLGJ01000039.1_pt1 | contig 92349 bp, 87 predicted proteins | sample 1605431 | NCBI WGS metagenome assembly OLGJ01 (sample SAMEA3888920, study PRJEB22519) | human gut metagenome | biome: human gut; feature: human-associated habitat; material: faeces | place: Denmark | collected 2009
TTGTGATAGGATTTGCACGAGCAAATCGCGGGGGCGTGGCGGAATTGGCATACGCAGCGGACTTAAAATCCGCCTCTTCGGATTGTGGGTTCGAGTCCCACTCAGATAACAACTTTTTATTAATCAATAATAATTAAAAGCGTATGGATGTAAAATACGAAAGTAAAAGACTAGTAATGTTTCGAAAGGAATGTATACTAGCAGGTCGTAGAGGTTCTATAGTAGGATTCTTTAGGTTTTTGAAGGAATTAGGAGCAGATGTAGCTAAAACAGTTAATTCTGAAAATCTAGTAACTTCAAGAGGAAAAATAGTTCTTCTCCTCAGAAATGAAGGAAAAAACAAATTATTTCCACAAGTAACTGTGTTAAATAGAACATGGTGGGATTTCTACCATAATCCTAGAAAGCACAAAACTAAGATTAAAACATACAATCTTCCAAAACAATGGAAGCAAGTATGTGAAAGTATCTTAATCCTTGAAAATGTACCACTATTAATTCCTGAATCATGAAACTTGAACATTGGATTTATTTTGAAAAAGGAGAAAAAGCAAAACTCCAAGAAATAATGAATACTTACTCTGAAGAGTTTCAACAACTTGAGGAAATTCAGAAAGAGTTTGAAGTTGATATGCTAACAGCTTCTAGAGTAATTAACATATACAACAATAAAATAAGAAAGTAATATGAAAGCAGGAATTTATCTAGTTAAAGACAAATTTAGTGAAGCTAAGCATCTACTATCTTTAAATGGTAAAGAACCATTTATAAGAATAGAGAATTGTATTAGTTTATCTGAATTTGCATGTGGTAAACTTGAAAAGGATCATCGTGTAGTAAAAGAAATTCTAGAAAATCCAGAGAATTTCGAGTTCTCTCTATTATCAAATGAAGTTGAGAAAACATTAGAAATAAGAGAAGAACCAGAAGAATTACCTACACTGTCTGATGATGAATACATGAGAATTACTCAAGATGAGTTCATTCAACCTGATGGAGAACTTAGTCAAGTACTAGCGATAGCAGAAATTAATGCTGTCTTTCATACAGACTGGGATAAATCTCGTGAGATCTTTACAAACATAGTATTACCTAGATATGAGGCAGAAAAATGGGAAAGACTTCAGTTAAAGAATCGCTCATCTTCAATCAGCGAGGCGACCTCTGTGATAAGCTAAAAACATTTTTACTACAGGAGTGTGATAAAGCATATATACCAACATGTACAGATCAAGGCTTTCGTTTTGATTGGAAAATTATAGGTCTAGAGTATGAAAAATACTTTGGATACCCACATTTAGATAAAGATGGTACTATGTATCCTATAAAACCAAATGATATTTCTTTTGAAGTATGGCAGAAAGCTATACCCCAAGTAAGAGAATGGATTTGGTGGGTATCCTATAAATTATTTTATCCTACAAAAATAATAGGTCGTAGTAACGCTGCTGATAGAGTATTACTGAGAATTTCAGTATCTCTACTTGACAAAATAGAATTACCTAAATATTATATAGATAATATGTTTGATAATCTAATAGTATGTTATTACTCTAGAAAAAGAGCATATAATTCATATTTCTATAAAAGTATTTTAGGTATACCATTTTAGTTTAGAAATAAGGAAGTGTAATAAGATTTGCCTACTTTCAGACAAGACTGCTGTGTCGTCGCAGAGGGCGTTCTAAACAAAGTACTAGAGGTTCGACTCCTCTAGTACTTACTAACCAAACTGCTAGTTTATGAATGATGAAAACTCATTAATAGACCAAGCGAAACGTGGTGATGAAAAGGCTTTTAATCAATTATATAATCGGTATTATAAATTGATAAGATATATTATCTTTGATATTGTTAAAGATGATAATCTTACTCAAGATTTATTGAGTAATACATTTATAAAAGCCTTCGGTAAACTCAATTCTTATGTAAATCCTATAAGCTTCGAAGCGTGGCTTAAAACAATTGCAGTAAATACTACAATTGATTATATTAGAGCCTCGAAGGATTTACAAAAGAATTTCAGCATAGATGATGAGAATAATAAGACTCAATTAGAAGAAACAGCTCCAGATCCCGAATCAGATATAATTAAAACGGAGAATATAGAACTTCTTAGAGTTGCATTATCTCGCCTAAGATCTAAATATCGTAATTTACTCGAGATGCGATATTTTGAAGGTCTTAGTTACGATCAACTTAGCGTTAAGCTTGGTATTCCTATTGGTACTATAAAGTCCGATTTGAACAAAGCAAAACATAAGTTGAGAGAAATATTTCAAAAACTTTCAAAAAATTAACAAAACATGACAACAACATCTTTCATCTGTATGTTAGTTGCTTTGGTTTTACTAATTATTGCAATTGGTAGAGTACAAGGCAGTCCAAAAGTAGCTGCGAATCTTTTGATCGCTTTAGCTTTTGGAGTTGTTGTAGGCTTAGGAATCAATAGTAAGAATGACATTCGTAAGTCATCTGAAAATGATACTAAGATTGAGAAGATCTCTAATGTAAACCAATTGCCCATACAGGCTATGCAGATTATTGGAGTGACACCAGTAATTATTGCAACAGTTGAGTCTGTAGGTAAGGCTCATAATTGGTTTATTAGAGATCAAGGAGACCTACAACAAAGTGTAAACCATCTCACCTATGTGAGTACTAGGGCCAGCCCTATATACGAGGATTCAAGTTAGATTGCAAGAATTTATCGGGATCATCGTATGTATAATTATTAGTTTAACAATTAAAACGCTGTAAAAAGGACAGTATAAAATCAATTTAAAATGTCTAAAAATAAGAACAACAAAAACTCTCAGCAAGCAGTAGCTACTGAGAAGGAAAAGGAGAATAAGAACGTGCAGACTACTGCACAAGTAAGTAACCCCACAAAGAAGGAGGACAAGCCAAAAGCTGATCCAAAACCTAAGAAAGATAAGGAACAGACGGCTACTCCACCACCTGCAGCAGATCCTTCAGTAATTGATGCTACTAAAACAGCAGAAGTTATTGATCCGGAACCAAAAAAGAAATCCGGCATCCCGAAGAAGATCGATCTTGCTAAGATTTCATTGACTACCAGTCAACGATTATCTGGTGATGGTTTTGCTCGTATGTTGGATGTAGCAGAGCGCTATATCTCTCGTATGAAAGCAGGTGAGCCAGCAACCATTAAGATGGAGCAGGCATTCACTTATAATCTTGCTTGGGGCATCACAAAGATGTCAATTCAGGCTCGTGAGGAGAAGATTGAGTATGGTCTTAATGTACCGAATGATGATGTTATTGTAACTGATATCATTGATACATTTAATAGCCTTGGAGTGGCATTAGCCCCACATGTCTCTGAAGATGGCAAGCAAATGACACTTGAATTTCAGGAAATTAGTCCAGAAGCAGAGAAAGCAGCCAAGGAAGAGATCAAGCAAGAGAAAACTCCAGTAGTTCCAGAGTTAGATCCTAATAAATGGAAGAGTGAAGACGATGCAAAGAAAGGATTGTCTTATATTCTTGCAAAACAAGATCAGTCATTTCCAAATCGGTTCAATGAGACTTTGTTAAAGGTTCGTACCTTTAAGAAAAATCAGGAGACAGATGAAGAAAAAAAGGCTACATGGGACAAGATTGGTTTAGGTGCCCTATTCGAGAACGCAGTTCAACTATTAGGAAACCGCTCAACTGCTCTTGTTCGTGGGTTATGTCAAGGATGTGTATCTGCCTTAATTACGGATCACAATCCAATATTTGCTCATTCAACGGTTAAGTATAACTTACCAATGTTGTCTGAGGAAGAGGCCGCTGACTTGATTAAATCCTTTATTAAAGTACGTCAGGAAGATCCTAAACTTCCTATTGACGAGACTCCCGCTGTTAAGTTTGGTATTCTTGAGGCAACTCGTGAACAGTTCCTTAATATTCCAATGGATAACGAAATGCCGTTAGCCGAAATGGGATTGAAGAAGGATGATCCAAAGTACAAACAGATTACTCTGGCAAAGAAGATTATGAATAAGTTCCTTGAGGCATATGGAAGTGAAATTGGATATGATGATCCGAAATTCTATTTGCATGCAACTAACAAGATGATCGAAATTCGTAATTTATATGTCGATAAAGATGCGGCGTTTACACCGTATACTGAAAGTGAATATCCAAAAGCTACTTCTACGGAAACTGCAGATCCTGAGAAGAAGAAAGAGGGTAAGTAAGTAATTATTATTAAACCATTATCAAAATGAATACACATGGTAATCTACTTACGTATATCGCATTTGCTATTGTAGGTTTATTATTAGCTTACAATACGAACTTCTTTAAATTAGAGGAAGTTCGGGCAGACCCAGTAAAACCACTAGATTTGCCCGCATTACAGTTCAATCCTAAAGCTAATTTATCTTTAGAGATTGATCTAGACAAAGGTGTTTCCAACGTAAAAAGCGATATGCCGATTGCTAACGTTGATGTCACTGTCAATCACCCCACGAAACTCGTGGAAAAGGTAGTAAAGAAACCATCTAAAAAGGAGGTAATATATGAAACAAAAACTGAATATTTGGAGAAAGTAGTGATGTTTACTCTACCTACTCCTGACTTTCACGTACCAAATATTGAGTTACCTAAAAGAGTAGAGAGATGAAAGCAAATAATAATACATTAGATAAATTAGCATTTATAGGCTTAATTATCTTCTTTATAATGTGTTTACTTTTTGCATGGTGTATAATATAACAGTTGAAGATAAAAGCTGTCGGGTTAAACGACTTCTTACCCGTAATAAGATGAAGGAGAGTGGTATTGTAGCTGTACACTTAAAAAACAATAAGACAGCGCATATTATGTTTGGACAAGTCTGATCAGCAAATCGCATAATATGGACAAGGAAGACAGGATACGAGAATATGATAGTGCTAACACACAATTCAAAAGGTAGTATGATAACTTATTAAGAGTATTTTCCTTTTACTCAGAAAAATTAATAAGAAAATGGGTAAGCGTAGATATCAACCCATTCTATAGATGTTGAGAACCGACTGGCGAACACACTAAGAGAAGACGCTTCTATAATGTTTACCGATAAAGTAGGGAACCATTAAGATAAACGATACCGGAGTCTGCTTAAGCAGCCATTAATAGTATTTAGTGACAGTAGATATTATTATGTCTAGAGTAAAGACAGTGGTCAACTTCGTTAAGAGTCCGTGGAGGAAACCAATCCTGAAATCAAGAAGGGACTTTAAACAGCAGCTACAACTACTACAAAGGGTAGTAGAATTACTCACAAAAGACTGACTATGTCTCAAGTAGTGTCCAAAGCTACTTTACTGAATCCATCTTAATTAATTTGGATAGGTTAAAAATAATTGCTATCTTAGTGTTCACTGCATCAGTTCTGAAACGCTTATATGAAAGAATATAGGGAAAATGTAGTTATGAAGGAGATTAGATATAATAGAGGGTGCTATAAGGTGCTACGAATCTGAATAGAGTAGAATCAATTTCTACAACTTTTACTCTTGGAAGTAAAGGTTAATAGTAGGTATTACTATTAAGATTCATATGGCTGAGAGGCTATGATCCAATAATATGAATTCGAGACTTATATTATTGACAGATTATCCGGATTAGGTGCCAAACCTATACTTTATAGAACTATTATATCAAACGTGATAGTGTTTTCTGCAATTGAGTTATATCACGATAAAATAATGGAAACGCAGAGGCCTGAAGAAGTGAGCCAAATCATTAGTTCATATTGTAGAATATATCTGGCAAATATAGTATATAAGGAGAAACTTATATTTTATCTACAGTGAGTCTGATCCACTTGATACGGATTTTTACGTCAGTAACACAGCTGTTGGTTGATATCCATAAATTGTGCAAAGTTCAGTTAAAGCTTTCCTTAAAATATACAGCGAAAGTGGGGCTAATGATTAATTGCCAATGGGCTAAATTCAAGTCTATGAGAATAGAGCTACTGAATCCAACGATTCATCACTGGCCCGAGAGTTAACGAGACTCTTAAATAAAAGCGTTGATAACATGTTTAACCAAAGTAGTGGCTACACCCACGAAATAGTAAATTATCGAGAAGTCCTCGCTGGTCTTATTATAGTGAATGAGCTACTGTTGTTAAGTAGAGAGTAACTTAGGATGAATGCGACTCGATCAAGCCAACCGTTATAGCTAAAAGAAAACTATTAGAGTTATATTACCGCAATGATATAATGTTCAATAGAAAGCGTTTCGCAGAAGCTTATAGACCTTTAGACCTGTCGTAAGCAAGAGTAAGCGGAAATAGGTGGAAGTCCTAGATATTCGTGCTTGTAAAACAAACAAATCCTCGTAAGGGTCACATGGGCAGTATACTGCATGTGAAAGAATAGAGTGGTAACCACTTCAGGGTGAAAAGACTGAAAGAGTTAGGTTTAGTAACGTTTCCTTAAACGACCGTATGTGTGGAGCATTCGATAAAGTAATCCTATGTGGTTTATTATAACTATCAGTATACTTAGGCCAATCTAAGGTATACACACTTTCTAGTGTATTTGTTTTGATAAGATTATAATAGTTCGCTGAAGAAGCTCAGGAATTTATAAAACTAGTAGCATGTGCATATCCCTATCAATATACAGCGGTAGAAGATAGTAAATAACGTATTGATCTTGTGACTTATTAGTCAATGTCGTAAGATCTCATTAGTCTGATGTTGGGCAAACGTAGTGGACCATTTAGGCCATGACACGAACCTTCATTGACGAGTATGAAGAGTAAAGAAAGATTCTAAAGTAAGACTAGTTCCATAACCTGTGGCGATGAAAACACAGTATTTAAGAAGAGGAAGTATCTACTTAAATATGTCTCTATGGAGTGCTAGAGTAATAGCAATAGCAGAATTACAGAGTGAAATAGAATCCAATCTATCTCATCAAGTATAAAGAAATAATTTCAAGGAGTAAGCAATTGAATTTGCGTAGGCGATCGGATAACAGGCAACTGGGCAACAAACTCCCCTATAAGAGAAAACTCCAGTAAAGAAGTTCTTTTTATTTTTGAGTTTATTAATTTTTTAACAACATTTAAAAGTTTCGTTGGTGGAATCAACCACGAAATCAAGGAGGAAACAATTATGAATTATATTCGAGTAAATGCCGCCATTTGCGGTTCAGTATTAGGTAAGAAGATTCTAATCGTAGAACGGAATCCAGTAGATCCAAATTATTCAGAAGATAAGAAAAATGGACGGTTGTGTCTCAGTCGCCCTATTTATCTCTATTCTATTAAGCCGATTGATGTATCTTCAGTCGAGCTTGTAACTACAGCAAATGGTGAGGAACGGATTGAGTTCAATCATGAGCCGACATTACGGCTAGATATCGCAAATGTTGAGGATATCAATAAAGTAATTCCTATTCCGTCAGCAGCTACTGTACGTGCAGCTATTGAAAAGTATGAACGGTCTAAAGAAGACATTACTATTTTCGTTGATTATGAGAAATTATTACGGGAAGTAATTGCGCTAAATCTTGACGAGAAGAAGACTTATGCAGCATGGTTGTCTTATCAGATGAAGTTGTGCGGCACATTAGCTGAGGCAAACGAAGCTGAGATTGCAGCTTGTAAAGCGAGTATGAAAGAGTTTGGAATTGAGATTAATCTTTAATCGCAATGGATGCCCTAAGTAAATGGGCATGGTTCGATCTTTGTTATATGTTCTCTGATAGAGATTTCGTTAGTGATATGCTAGAAACAGATGAGAAAGTTCTAGCAAAACATGTTACGGTAAACAAAGATGGATCAGTGACTCTAAAAAAAACAAAATATTCTTGGATTAATAAATTATTCCGAGGTGAGATTGTACTCAGTCCAGAGACAATTTGTCTTCGACTGATTAGAAAAGTAACCGGTTACGGTGGTGGTCGAAATGACGCTGCATATAATGATTTATGCCAGCGTTTTTCAGAATATTATAAAGACGGAAATTATAGCTTGGCTATTTCCGCAATATTTGTGGCTTATCGTTTTGTTCTAGCTCCAGATATAAAACAAATGCAAGAGAATAATCCCGTAGTTGAGAGAGGGGTTATTCGTAAAAATCCAAATGTTTTATTAAATGGAGTTATGGTAAAAGACGGTTCAGGTCAAGCTATTGTAGTTGATTGGTCTGATCCCAATCAAATTCTATTTCGTCGTCCATAAAAAAATCGACAATCCTAAGTAAGAGTAATATTGACAGTAGATGAGTTTTGTCAATATTATATCTTACTCAAGATATTTACTAAAAAGAGAGACAGATGAGTTACGTCTCTCTTTAAATATGGACGTGATAATGTATCTGTAATGGATACTAAGTAGATGGCTAGCTCCAAGAATAAGACGGAGATGCTATATCGAGGATAGACACGTCCTCACGGGTAGTTGATCAAATTCAAGTATAAATCGATTTAGACAAGATGAGTATTAATTTAAAATCAATTTGTATATGAAGACAAAATCAACGGAAATTAAAACAAAATTAGAGAAGTTACACAAAGATATCTCTTGGCAGTGGAATATCATTCGTAGTGAGAACAAAGTTGAGAAAGGTTATAAACGTCGTTATGATATGAAATCATTACTTGAGGATATCTTCAGTAAAGCAGAGGAGCGAATTCAGTGTAAACTAGATCAGCTCTGTATAAATATGGGATTTAAGTCTCGTGCAGACTTACCAAAAGACTGTATTTATCCTACTATCTTTAAGTTGTCTGAGATAAATGAGCAATATGTTCAAATTGGCATTATTATCGATAAGGCAACAATTGATCCTTCTTATAAGATGAAAAAAGGTAAGAAGAATCTAAAAGAAGAAGAGGAACTTACTCGTGACTTCTTAAATAAGATGAAGAATAATTTACAATTGCAAATTATCGATCTTAAAAAGAAACTAGCTGACTTCAATGATGCTGCGGAGTTAGATCTAGATAAGGCTTATATGTATTTAGCAGCATAAGGAATCGATCTATCGTCTCCATTAAGTTGGATAAAAGATCTGGCAAGTCGGGTTCGAATCCCGGATAGATCTCAAGTCTCGAATCTATTATTAACACTTTAAATTATCAAAATTTATGGAAACTAAAGATATCAAATCTACAAAGAAAAAAGAGAGAGTGCTAGGTTGGAAAGAAAACTTAAAATTAGCATTCCAACAAAATAAGTTTATTGATCCTAAGAATTTATCGGATAAAGAGAAGAAATATTGGGAAGAACTTCAAAAAAGTGATACAAAGGAAAAGAAACCCAAAGTAACTCTTCTAGATAAAGCAAAAATCCTTAAGGAGAAGATTATTGAAAATGCTAATGCATTTGCTGATCGTATCTTGAATAAAGCAATTGCTAAAGAAGAACAAACAGAAGCTTGGGAAAAGAAGAAGGAAGAGCTTAAAGCAGAAGCTGACAAGAAACGCAAAGAAGCCGCTTTAAAGAAGCGAGAAGGGAAAGCAAAGAAGCTTATCTCTATTCATGCTACAATTCCTAGTAAAGATACTTCTAAGAAACAAAAGAAGATCGACAAGGATATTGAAAAGAAACATGATGAAAAGATGATTGCTAATGAAACCAAGTATGAAGATTGGTCACCTAAGCAACAGAAGCTCACTAAAGAAGAGAGGATTGAGCGTAATAAAAAACGTGCAATTAAACTCATTCATCACAAAGAAGTTAAAGATGAGATAAAGCATACTACAGCTGAGGAAAGAGAAGCAAATGCAGCAGAGAATCGTCGTATTGCTTATCAAAATTATCTAGCTGAAATGCAGCGTCAACAATCTGAAAAAGAAGCTGATCCAAAAGCAGCTGCAGAACGTAAAGAAAAACGTTTAACGGCTAAGAAAGATCGTATGCAGATGTTGGCAGAGAAACGACTTAAGCGAATGGAGAAACTTCAAATCGTTGAGTTAACTCAGAAGCAAAAGTTAGCTAAGGATCTTGAACACTTTAAACAAGCACAAGAAGCTCGAAATGCTAAAAAGAAAGAGCAACGAGCCAAATATCTTACTAAGGGTGGAGAAAAAGTTCCCAAAGTAAAGAACAAAGTTGATGTAAGACCAACGATAATTGAGGAAAAGATAGATAACAAACATCGTTACCTTACTAGAACTCAATATATCGGAAAAAATGCACCTGATGGGGAGACAGTAGGCGCTATCACCTGTATCCCTACAAAGTTAAAGGATATTGTAAAATATAACTTTAACAAATTAATGGAGAAAGAATCCGATAATTTAATTGGAATCTTTATCTATGATAGCGATAATCCTGAAGTATGTGTAATGGAAATGGTTAATTCAAAATATCGTGAGATAGATGGAGTAACTACTACACGCATGAATCAGGAAAAACAAGCAGCGTAAGCTGATATTCGTCTATGAAACAGGGGTGCGTCTGTTCAACGCACAAATGACTCGTAAATAATTCGAAACTATAAGGGAAAAGTAGGTAGTCTATATATCCGGATATATAGGAACTTGGTTCGAATCCGAGACGAGTCACATAAATTCCATAGCTATGAAAATTAAAGACAAAACTTGTATAGTCTTTGATATTGAAGTTCTTAAGAATGTATTTACTTGTACATGTAAAGACACAGAAACAGGAGTAATTACTACTTTTGAAATATCTTCTAGAAGAGTAGACATTCAAGAATTAGTATATTATTTTACTCAAGACTGTTACTTTGTTGGTTATAATAACCATCATTATGATAATCCAGTACTAAATTATGTATTTTCTTTATATAATAAAAATTATATAAACTATTTTAGTACTAGAGAGATAACAGAGTCTATATTCAGAATGAGTCAAATTGTAATTGATAAAAACTCTAATTTTGAATTATGGAAAGAATATAAATATACTAAGAATTTCTTATCAATTGATCTATTAACTATGCTATATTCTAAAGCATTACGAGTATCTTTAAAAGAGATGCAAGTAACTATGCAATATAAGAATGTAGAAGAATTCGTAGTAGATTGGCAACAAGATCTTCCTGAGAAAGATATGGATCAATTAATATCCTACAATATTAATGATGTAGAATCTACTGAGGAACTTTTGTATCGATGTAAGGATTTACTTGAACTAAGAGTAGAAACTGAAAAAGATTTTGGACTACAATGTTTAAGTTTAGATAGAGTAAATTTAGGAGATAAACTATTGCAGCTTAAGGTTATGCAAAAAGCAAACCTAAGTAAAGATCAATTAGAAAATATGAAATCTCCTGTTGATCGTGTAGATCTAGAGAAAGTAATATTTCCTTGGATTAAATTTAGTAATCCAATACTTCAAAAAGCATTACAAGATATGAAAAATCAACACAATGTATCTCCAGGTAGAAAAGGTTATATAAATACCTTCATATTTGGTGAAATGGAAGTAACTATTGGAGTAGGTGGTATTCATGGTGATAATGGTTGTTGTTCAATTAAGTGTAATGATGATGAACTATTATTAGATTCTGATGTAAATTCACTATACCCAAGTTTAATTGCTAAATATGAATTATATCCTCCTAAATTAAAATTTGTTCTTAAAGAAGTATATCCAGAAATTATTCGAGATAGACTTGAATTTAAGAGAACTAAACAAAAAAACAAAAACGAAACATATAAATACATGCTTAATGGAGTAACTGGTAAAATGCAACAAGAAGTATCTTGGTTATATGCACCATTCTCTATTATGCAGGTACGCATTAATGGTCAATTATTACTTTTAATGCTTGCTGAAAAACTTTTAGATTTAGGATGTAAATTATATCAGATTAATACTGATGGTATCTTATATAAGATAAAAAAGACTAAATATGAAGAATTACAACAAGTATTAAAGGAGTGGGAAGAATTGACTAAACTTACTTTGGAAACTGAACAATTTACTTCATTCTATCAATTAGCGATAAATGATTATTTTGGAGTAGATCCTAATGGAAATATTAAAAAGAAAGGATTCTTTTTAACTAATGTTGAATTAGGAAAAGGTTTATCACCAAAGATTATTCCCGAAGCGATTATTAATTACTTTGTACATAATATTCCAGTAGAAGATACTATTAAATCTTGTAGAGATATACGTAAATTCTTACAAGCAGAGAAGACAGGTAAACAATGGACAGTTGAATATAATGAACAAGTTCAACAAAGAACTAATAGATTTTACGTTAGTAATAGTGGATACTATTTATGGAAATGGAAACTTGATGATACTGGTAAGAAGTCATATCAGAATATGTTAAAAGGTTATGGAGTAAGACTTCATAATCGATTTTATTCTGATGAAGATCTCCAATGGAAGTATTCTCAAGGAGAAACGTTCCAGAGTATATACGATATTAATTATCAGTATTATATTACTCAATGTATTAAAGTAATAGAACAGTTAAAACCTAAACAGTTAAACCTGTTTGATTTTGACGAATTTTAGCAAAGCATATCATATCATTGACAGGTTCTTAAAAAAAGAAGAACATGATCATTGAACTAGATACAAATCTAATGGAGACATTAGATATTTCAATTAATCAGCTAGTATTTTTAAGTCTTGTATTAGATAAAAATCAAAAATCCAATCAAGGTATCACAACCATTATTCGCCGGGTCAGTGATAATGAGATACAAGACTTAATCGACAGGAATTTTATTCAAAAGAAAGATGACAGTAAAAAAGTAACATATAAACCTACTAAGGAATTAGTAGATAAATTAACTCCTAAAGATATACTTTTTGAGCAATTTTATATGTTATATCCTATCATGGTTACTAGACCAGATGGAACTAGAGGCTTTCTTAGAAGTAATCTAAAGAAATGTAGAGAATATTATAACAAATTAGTTAAAGGCAACCCCGATCTTCATAATAGGATCGTAACCGCTTTAAACTTTGAGCTTACTGATAAAGCAATGACCGGAAAGCTTGGTTATATGAAAACTATGTGGAAATGGCTTACTTCACATGAATGGGAATTACTTGAAGAACAAATGAATACTAACCAACTTGAAACAGTAACAGCATATGGAACTCAATTACGCTAATCCATTACCCTTCAAACATATATCTACAGCTGCAAATGAAGCTGTATCTTATATTCGTAGAAGAAAGAACCATGAAATTGAACCACTTAAAAGTAGATGGAATAAATTCAATGAAATGTGTTGTGGTGGGATAGAACCTGGTTGTGTCTATACAATTGTTGGTGCATCAGGAACTGGTAAGTCCTCATTTGTAAATACGCTTGAAACTGATTTAATTGAACTTAATTCTAACAAACAATTGATCGTACTTTCTTTCTCATTTGAGATGCTTAGCCGTGCGCAAGTAGGAAGAAAACTATCTAATAAGTTGCGTCAAACAACTACACAACTGTATTCAGCATCTGAAGATCTCTCAGACAGAGAACTTAATTTAGTTGAAGAAACTGCACAGTCTTTTAAAGACTATCCAATATATTATGTGGATGATGCAGCTACAGTACAAAAGATAGAAGATACAATTGTATATTTTCAAAATACGATAGCAAAAGATAAATGGTTAATAGTTATTCTAGATCATACTCTGTTAGTTGGTAGTGACAATTATAGAGATGAAAGAATGATTATATCCGAACTTGAAAGAGTATTTATTAAAGCAAAGAAAGTTGGTATGACAAGTATTATTCAACTATCTCAAATGAATCGTAATATTGAAAATATTGATAGAATTAATAATCCATCGAGTCACTACCCGATGAGATCGGATTTATCATCGTCTGATTCTGTATTTCAAGGAAGCGATGTTATAGCGGTATTATCTCGACCTGAAACTTTAGGTATTACTGCATATGGTCCTCAAAGGCTACCTGTACAAAATCGTATATATCTTCATTTTCTTAAAGTAAGAGAAGGAGAATTAGCGATACTTGAATTTGAAAACGACCTGAAATATAACAACCTAATTGAATTATAGATAAAGATTTTTATTAATTGGTTAAAATTTTGGCGAATATGACAACAGTATTTAATTCAAACGGCAACAATAAGAAATTTAACGAGAACAATAACTTTGATTATAAAATCGATTTGACTAAGTATTTCGCTACTCCTACTACAAAGTATCATAGTGATTATACGTCAGATATTCTGAATAAGATTCGATCAATCTTTCCGTGGGCTACGAAGAAGAACGATACTTCTTATACTATTACTCTAGATAATGCTCCTATTGAGTCTTATACTCTATTAGGCGTTACTCCTGAGGCATTAAATCTTGAATGGAATAAGGCAGCTTCTCGCCTGTATGATTATATTTATTATACAGAGAATCCGTCCTATGACTTCATGATCGGTGGTATTCCGGTTAAGATTCATGGAAATTACATTCAAGTTGGTACGAAGATTGTTCCGAAGTTTACGACTTCGAAATTCTTTAATAACTTATCTAAGAAAGAGCAGATTATTATTTATAATATTTCTATAAATATCAATGCAATTTCTGCATAATTAAAATAAACAGATCTTTTCAGAATTTTTTCAAATATTATCGAACTGTATCAAACTTTTTCATTCATTTCTGAAAAGTAGATAAAACTTCAATTTATGATAGTATTACCTACTGAAAAAGTTAAAGCAAAAATTAAGAATCCAAGATTCTTAATTATGTTTGGTAAACCAAAGTCAGGCAAAACAACTCTTGTAGCAAGTCTAGAAAATAATTTAATTATTGATCTAGAAGGTGGATCTGAATTTATGGATTGTGTAGCTATACAAGCTCGCAATGTTAATGATTTAGGTGAAATTGCAAATGCTATTAGAGCAAAGAACAAAGAATGTAATGGATACTTCTACAAACATATTACGATCGATAACGCAACACGCTTGGAAGAGCTTACGTTATCATATGCTCTCACTTTATATAATCAAACTCCGATGGGAGCAAAATATAAAGGAGATGTTAGACAATTGCCGCAAGGTGCTGGCTGGTTTTATGTAAGAACAGCAGTACGTAAAGTAATTGATATGTTTAGAGAACTTTGTGAATGCTTTATCCTAGTAGGTCATACTAAGGATAAATTAGTTAACAAAGATGGACAAGAACTTTCTGAGATGGAATTAGACTTAGCTGGAAAGCTAAGTAATATTATATGTGGTGAAGCAGATGCTATCGCATATATATCTAGAAAGAAGAACCAAACCATTGCATCTTTTAAAGGTGGAGATAATATAACCGTAGAGGCTAGAGCTCCGCATTTAAGAGGAAAAGAAATTGTTATCGCAGAAAGCGATATCGATGGAAATATCTCAACATATTGGGATAGAATTTATTTGCCAGACCAAGAATAACCAAAACAATAGAATAAGATGATTTACAGTTCACAAAGAGCACAAGCAATCCAAAAGAAAGATGTAGCATATTTAGGTGCAGGTATCCAAGATAATGTAGTATTAGAAGCAATTAGAGTTGATAAATCCATTAATGGAAATAACTTTATTGAATTTAAATTTACTGCAAAAGATGGTAAATTTATGACCCATACTGAATGGGAACCATCTAAAGGTCCTAATATGACTGATGAAGATCTACAGAAGAAGTGTGATAACCAATTCTCTAGAATCGATCAAATCCTAGAATGTTACTATCCTAATAAGGAAGATCGAGTATTTACCGGTGAGAGTTTTAAAGAATTCATCGAATGGGTTGCTGAAATGCTTAATAAAGCAGACAGATCTACATTACTTCGTATTAAAGTAGTATATAACAATAGTGGTTATACTACACTTCCGAAGTATGCAAAATATAGATTTATCGAACCTATGTCAATAGTAGATAAAAATGAATCAGTAATTGTCAAGTTAAATATTGATAATTTTGAGAAACCTATTATTGCAGATGTAGAGCAGTCTAATCCAAATCCACTAACATCTAGTTCATTTGTAATAACAGATGGAACTTTAGATAACACAGAAGATAATCCTAATGGATTACCATTTTAAAAAATATAAGCTATTCGTACGATAGAACGAAGATTTCTCACGCTTAACGTATTGATAAATAATTCAATGATAGCGCACCAGGAGAACCAGATCGTAGGCTGGCACTGACCACACAGGGGATATTATAAAGGTGGAGCAATGTCTAATGGTAGATTTCATGGGGATCGTTACCCCACATTGCACTTATTTAAAATTATATCATATGTATGACTCTAATAGAATAACAAAACAAGATAGTCCTATTACTCTAGATTATATCTTATCCAAAGTCACAGAATATGATATTTATGCTAGATATCTAGGACAATTTAAAGTTGGATTTATTTATAATAGTCCATTTAGAAAGGATAAGAATCCTTCATTTGGAATATTCCGAAGTAAAAAGACTGGAAAATTACTATTTAAAGATCATGGTAATGGTGAATGCGGAGATATAATTAAATTCGTAGAGTTATATACAGGTATAACTAATTACAATGATTTATTAAATCAAATAGTAAAAGATATGCAAATTACTAATAACACAGTATTGCATAGTAATAAAGAAGTAGAGAAATCTACTGAAACAGTTATCGGAGTAGTTAGACAAGACTGGACAGATATAGATAAACAATATTGGTCACAATTTGGAATTTCTCTAAAGACTTTAAAGAAATTTGGTGTAAGTAGTATAAAATATTATTTATGTGATGGTGTAGTAAAGGGAGTGTATAAGGAAAATAATCCTATGTATGCATATAAAGTATATGATAGATTCAAGATTTATAGACCTTTAGCAGATAAGTATACTAAATGGCGTAATAATTTAACTCCATATGATATTCAGGGATATGAACAATTACCTAAAAAAGGTGATTTACTAATTATTACTAAATCTATGAAAGATGTTATGTGTTTATATGAAATAGGTTATACTGCGATATCACCAGCTTCAGAAAGTACATTTCTTACTCCAGATGTTATAGATGCACTTAAACTTCGATTTAAGCGTATTTTAATATGTTTTGATAGAGATGTTCCTGGAGTTAAAAATATGCGTAAGATAAGCCTTAAAACAGGCTTAAATGGATTCTTAGTACATAAGAAATTCCAAAGTAAAGACATATCTGATGCAATTAAGAATAATGGCTTTGAAGTAATTAAAAATTGGTTAAAAGAAACGCTATGATATGGTTTACTTCAGATCTACATTTCTTTCATGACCGTATATTAGAATTTCATCCTAAGCGAAAAAAGATATTTGGGGATACTGTTGAAAAAGCTAAAGAAGCTATGATACAGTTATGGAATTCTAGAGTAAACAAGAAAGATACTATATATATTTTAGGTGATCTTGCATTTGGTGAAGTAGAAGATAAAAGAAAACTATTTCAAAGACTAAATGGTAACAAAGTACTAATACTTGGTAATCATGATAAAGTACCAGATCATTTAAAATGCTATTTCAATCATATTACTCAGATCAAGAATATTAAATTTAAGAAATCTGTATATAATTTCTTACATAAAGATCTAGAAGTAATAATGTGCCATTTTCCGATGTTAAGTTGGGAACACAAAGATAAAGGATCTATTATGATACACGGTCATTGTCATGGAAAAGTAGATAAAATAAATACAGATTCTAAAGAATTAAGAGTAGATGTAGGTATAGATGGAAATCTAGCTAATTATGATCTAATATCTTTAGAAAAACTTGCAAATCATCTTACAAAAATAGAAAAAGACAATGAACATGGAATGGTTAAATAGTACACCAGACTTAACATGGTTACAATTAATTCTGATTAGTTTTATTGGAAATCTTTGTGGAAGTTTACTTTGTACATATATTGATCGTTATGAAGCAAAGAAAAACAAAAAGAAAGAAAACGACAAATCAGAAAGTTAAAAATGCCACACCAAATATATATGATGGTATTGAATTTAAAAGTAAACTTGAAACATATGTTTATAAACAATTAAAGGCTCATAATCTCAAAGCAGAATATGAGCCTATTAAGTTTGAATTAATACCAGCATTTACTTTTTGTGGTAAAAAGATTCGAGCAATGACTTATACTCCAGACTTTGTTGGAGATAATTTTATTATCGAAGCTAAAGGAAAACCTAACGATGTATGGCCATATAAATGGAAATGGTTTATGTGGTCATTATTAAATAAAGGATTAGCTGAGAAGTATAAGTTGTTTGTAGTACATAATCATAAGGAAACTGATGAATGTATTAGACGAATTCAAGAACTATAAAAGAAAGTTCATACAGATATCTCATCGAACTGCGATATTAATGCATATCTTTGAAAAATCTAATGATGATTTTGAGGATATAATTCTAAGTGATCACGAAGAATATTATAAACAAAATCATAATATAAATATATACAAAGAAGCAGCAGATCAGTTCTTTAAACAATTTGAAGGAAATGAATGTCTATGTTTTGTAGAATGTTTAAGAGATAAATGTAATAAAATGCTAGAAGAGCACAAAGACAAAGTACAAAAACTAAAATCAAACAAAGATGAAAAACATATCTGAAAATACAATTAAGTTATTTAAGAGTAATTATAAGTTAGCTATTTCAGAACTCGAAAATAAGATTTTAGAGAAAGAAATGGAACTTGAGAACTTTTTTAATAATGATAATATATCCAAAAGTAAAAATAGTTATACAGTAAGTTTATTTTATACTTATTATGATAAGAATCTATTTAAGAGATATCATGAATTGAAACAGGATATTACAAAATATTATAATCTGTTACAAGAATATAAAACAACTTATGATAACTTTATTTTAGGATTAGAAAATGAAAGTAACAGCAATCAGTGATTTACATGGTAATCTTATTGATATAGAACCATGTGATCTATTATTAATATGTGGTGATATATCTCCATTAGATATTCAAAGAGATTACATTCAAATGACAAAATGGATATTTAATGAATTTCAGGAATGGATAATGAAGATAGATTGCCCTACTATTATACTTACTCCAGGTAATCATGATTTTTGGTTCGAAAAGATGATTACTCAATCAAATACTTACTTATTTAATAAGTTAACTATATTGATTGATGGAGAAACAAAAGTATACAATAGTACTGACGACAAATGGTATAAAATCTATGGAACACCTTGGTGTAAACAATGTGGACCATGGGCATTCATGGCTAATCACGCTGAATTAGCTAAGAAATATGAAAAGATACCAAAAGATTTAGATATATTAATGACTCACGAAGCATCTAATCTTGCAGAAGTAGGAACTACACACGATAATGGAACTAAAATCCAATATTGTTGTGCTGCATTAACTGATGAAATTAGACGAAAGAAACCAAAGTATGCATTATGTGGACACGTTCATACTGGAAATCATAATATTACAGCATGTCCTGTATATGATTATGTATTTCAAGAGGAAACAGAATGGACTAATGTACGTGTAGCAAACGTAAGCATACTTGATGAATCTTATTCGATTTATTTTAAGCCAACAACATTTGAACTATAACTTAAAAATTTACGATTATGAAGAATTACGAATTAGTTAATTTACAATTAGACGAGCAAAATATGAATAACGATATAATGTCTCAAACTGAACAAGATATTTATTTTGAAGCAGATGAACTAAATGACATTGCATTCGTTAATGAGTTAATGGAAGCAGATCGTTTAAGTAAATTAGAAGAGTAATTATGGATATAAGTATACCTTATTATGAGGATATGTCTAGAATATCCAATTCAAATATCGGATGGTTCCTAAAAAAGGGACCCCGATATCTAAAGGATATGCTAGATGGAAAAATTGAAGGATTAAAAGCAAGTTTCTTAGATAAAGGAACTATGATTCATGAATATATTCTTCAACCAGAAGAATTCTGGAATGATTATATTATTTTAGACTTTGCAGTACCTAAAGTAAAGCAACAAAAAGATCTTCTAGAATTTTATTCTACTGCAAGATTAACCGATCCTTTTGCTACTGAAGAAGATATATTATTAATGAGTTATAATGCAGCTTATAGTAATAATAAATCTATCGATAAAAGAATTCAAGAAGCAAGAGAATTAGTAGAATTATATAAAAACTACATTGAATACTTTAGAAATAAAGATAGTAAGAAAGTTATTTCTTTTGCTGATTTGGCTCTTCTAAAGACCATAAAGCAAAATATACAAGAGCATAAAAAAGCAAATGAGATTTTATTTGCTTATCCAAAAACATTTGAAGTTCACAATGAATTTCATATAAATTGGGAATTTCCAAATGCTTCTAAGTTAGGAGACTTCCCTTGTAAATCTTTACTCGATAGAGTAATGATTGATCATACAAATAAGAAAGTAATACTCGTTGATATTAAAACTACAGCTGATGTATACAATTTCAGACATTCTATAGAAGAATTTGACTATTGTAGACAATTAGCTTATTACTGGTTTGCAATTTATTGGTATTTTAAAAATGAATTAAAACTAGATTTAGAAGAATATACACGAGAAACATATATAATAGCTGTTCAAAGTCATGACGGTTATGAAGTAAAGGTTTTTAATATTGAGAATCAATACATCGAAGCCAAAGTATGTGTTATTGAAGATGCTATCAAACGCATAGCTTGGCACAAAGATAATGACTTATGGGATCATATAAAAGAATATTATGAAGGAGATGGAGCGGAACTACTATGATTATTAATAAATATACAAAACATAGTATATTTTCACTTCCTCAAATATTTTATGATACCTTTACAAAATATGATTTGAAAAATAGTGAATTTGTAAATATGTACACAAGTGATATGAATAACCCATTGCTTTCAAATCATATTTTTTTAGTATTTCATAATACTAAAACTTACTTAATAGAGAGATTAAAGAAACATAGACTATATTATTGTGATTATACTTTAACAATAGATAGAATTAATTATAGAGTATTTGCCTTTAATAAGGCTTATTCAATTCATTCCATCGTAAACAAGATAGATCTTGGTTTATATGAACGCTTAGGATATCAAGCTAAATTACAAATATTAAATTTTTGGAATATTAGTGTTGATAGTAAAGTTCATGAATACCTATTTAATCCTCTTGCAAAAGTAACAAAACCGGTAGGTGAAAGTATATCACTACAAGATTTAAAATATAGAAAAGCCCCAACAGTAAAAACTGAAGGGGCTTTATTGTAATGGCCGTTAAAATTTTTGTGGCTTTAAAAGTTAAATATTGAAATCATGTTATCATAATACTCCATTTTTGATCTTGGATCTTGTGCTTCCCATATACTTCTTAAAGGAGTAGCCTTAATTAATGATCGTTGGAATCGGTTCATACCCTTGTATGGACCTTTTTTTATCTCCTGTGTAGGATCATTCAACACCATTGTAGTTAAGTCACCCCAATATTGTAAAGTAGACCATGCAGCAGTAGGAGTATTAAGTAAGTTAATTACTTCAATAGGTAATATGTTACCACGTGTTTCTAATGAAGCTCTTAAAGTAAGATAGGCTGCTTCTTGTTTCCACCAATTACGTTTGTCATCATCTGCCATCGCTCTTACTAAAGAAGAAATGATCATAAAACCTACTGTGGAAAATAAAACTTCATAAGTAACTCTTTTAAGACATCCTTTTTCGAAATCGTCCAATTCATCATAATGATTTTGATATAGTTCCTTTAATTGATCTATTTTATTCTGATTAAAGTAATGTCTATATACATATTTAACTGCAGCTGGTACTTGAGCTTCGCTCCACATGCCTGTAGAATAGTTAAATTGACGTTTAGTTAAGAACTTAGTTTGTAAGTTAACCAAAATAAAGTTACGGAAGATAAGTAATAATTGTCCAATTACAGTTGCATGTAATTTACTTCTATCCAAGTCTGTTAATTGCGTGTCAATTCTGGTACCTACTTGTTTTGCCGTATTTCTAACTTTGTTTATAGTAGCTTCATCGAGAGATTTAGCGTACTCTGGTTTTATTACTAGTTTGTTGTTTTTAACTTCAAATGCATCATAAAAAGTTACACTTAGAGTATTCCATTTGGCATTGCCTTCCTTTTTACTCTTAAATCTTCTTAGGAATTCGTTTTTATTTAAGAATTTACCAGATTCAGGATCATATTTATAGTATAGACCAATTGCCAATGCCATTTTACCTTTTGTTACATAATCTGACATTTCATGTCCAAAATACCAGAAGTGTTGATTTAATGCTCTTAAAAATCTAGATTGATTAAGTTTACTAAAGGTTTGAGCATTTTCTCTTACTACACCTAAATACTCCATATAACATAGAACCTTGTCTTTGTTGTTTGAATGACCTATGTTCTTTATTGCATTCGCATATGACGGTATAATTAATTTTGTTGCTTGTGCAAGTTCCTTATTTCCAAAGTATATACCAGAGATTGCTTCGAGTCTATTTTGTATTTTGTTTGTAATAAGACCAGTAAGAATCACATTCATATTTTGAGCTATGCCTTGTATTCTAGTGTATGCAGCTAAATTAGCAGCTAACTTACCAACACTTACTGTCACATGTTTGCCTTTTGGTAAAGGAACATCTAATTCTAATGCATTCTTTTCCATACCATATACCAATTGATCTAGTACAGATTTTAATTTATCATATGTCTTACTTTCCAAACCTTGTATTCTACCACCCTTCTTATCGGTAAAATCTGTACGACTAACAAAATCAAGAGCTACTTCTAATTCTGGGGCAATTTCACTCATTTGTTCATAATTTTCTGCCATTTTATAATAAGCAATGACAGATCCTACTATATCGTTTGTTAAAGCGTCTGGATTTGATAACATCTTAATATACCTAGTAGGTATAAGTTTAACAAGTGACCCATCTGATCGTTTAGCATTTTCCAACATATATGCATTATCATCATCCTTTACAGTGTAAGTATCTTCTATTGCATACGCTAACCCCTTTAAAATATTGTCCTTACTTCGGATTTGTGTCCATGCCCCACCTTCTATTTGTGGGAGTCTATATTTATTTTCATACTTTAAGAATTGAATCTTAGAATTTGATAATTCCATTACATCAACAAGTTTATCATAAAGCTTCTTTAAGTTTGAATCAGAAGTTATTTTACGATAATTTGCACTGTTGTCATACAATTCAGGATTTGGAATTCTTGTTTCTCCACGATCTGCATATTTAGTAAATCTTTTATCGTAGAAAGGTGATTCTTTATCGATTTCAGACCAAGATCTATTAGGTACTTTGCGCATGTATTTAGATCTTAACTCTTTCTTCGGAACTAATTTCTTCCAAAAAGAAGCTGGTACAAGATTTCCTTCATAGTCATATCTAGCATTTATAGAAACCCACGCATTATATTCAGCTTGACCTAATTTTTCAACTCTTTCTAATTCTTCATAGAATCTAGGGTTTACTTCCCATTCAGCTATGTCCATTACTTTGGATTTCTTTGATTTATCACGAGTTTTCAAACTTTCCTCAGAAATCAATTCATCATAAGTATTAATCCACGACTTTACTTGGTCAGGCATGCTATCAACATCTACTTTACCATCTTCTCTGGTGTAAAGTCTTAACATGTTCTTTCTAGCCGTTTCATATAGTATTTGATCATCAGATTTATTTGTGTTTGATGAAAGAGTTTTAATATCGTCCCAGAATTCTTCAATTATTTGATCAACTGTATTGCGTTGTTCCCACTTAGCAAATTTCTCTGGACTTAAGTTCTTTTTTGCATTTTGTAGAGCTTTGTTAAATTTTTCCATATTTGGAGTATAATGTAATTTCTCTCTTAATTTTTCATTATACTCTCTCATTTCTATTGCTATTTCTTTATCTAATCCAACTTTTACTGAACCATCTGGATAATATGGATTAGCTAAATTTCTACGTCTAGTTTCTAACTCTTGTAATTTTAGATAATCTTCATCGGATAAATCTTCTCTGTGGTAATCTCCGTTCTTATCAACGGTAGTACTTAACAATAGGTTTATTTCCATATTTATGGAATCTCTACGAGATCTTGCTTCTTCACTAAGACTGTTAGTTAGCTCGTAATACTCTGGAGTAAACTTACGAATTGTATGCTTAGCTTCCCAATCATTATTTGCTTTATTCCATTTCTTTAGTTGCTCTGGATTCAATAAACCAGGCACTTCAGCAATATCTTTATCTCCAAATCCTAACTTTTCGGCTAACTTTTTTTGATGTTCCAAGTAATCTTGATAGTGTTGACCGTAATTTAAGTCTCTTGTTATAAAGCCTGTTTTATGACCATCTTTATTTTTTTCATGCATATAAGCTAACTTAGATTTATCTACATGTGATAGTATTTCTACAAGCTCTTTACCTACTTCTAGTTCTTTTTCAGCAACATTATTTTTAGTATTAACTATCTTGTTAAGAATTATACGTACTAACTCACTATTAGAATATTGTGTATTACCTGCCCACTGATCCCATAGATTTATATCCACATCACCTTCATCTAATATTTTTTTAAGATGATCTATAGTAAATGAACCGGCTTTAGTTGCTTCTCTAATAAAATTATCTTTAGCAACAATGTCTGCTAAATTGTTATAGTTTCTTACTAATTCATAGTAGTCACCTACAGTCCTTTTTAAGTTTTGTTTTGTATCCTCAACTAATTGAGGATCATTTAAATAGTCAAACGTAGATTCATCATCCAACATGTTCTGGATATTAGTAGCAATGTTACCATAAAAACCAATATAACCTTTCTTTATCATATCTAATTCTGCAGAAGTTATATCTAGCGGGTTATTGTACTTTTGGTTTTCATTTACTTTGGTTTGTAAAGCCTTTACTTCATTTAATGCAGATATTACATCACTTGCCATATAATCTACAAATTCAAAAGTAGCTTGATCGTTTTCCAATTGGTTTAATTTAAATTCTAACGCTCTTAATTCATCTACTTTCTTACTGTCACTATATTTCGCATATTGAATGTCTTTTATTCGCCTTGTCAAGGCTTGAATAAGTTTATTATACGTTTCATGTATTTTTTTTGGAACGTATGATGGATTATTTATTTTATCTGAATTATTTAATAACACATCTATAGATACTTCTCCATCATTATTTAATACAATGTTTCTTATCTGTCTAAATTGTGCAGAATATATTAATGACTTTGTTCGTATAGCTTCTTTCTTATTACCATTAAAATGATTAACTAAATCTGAAAATAGCTTAGATGGCTCCCCATTGGGAGCCTTATCTAAACCATAACCATTGTTTTCTGATAACACATAATATGCAGCATTTTCATTACCCAATATCTTTGTATATTGCTTTAGTAAAGCTGCAACCTCTTTATTTTTAACATTTAAACACTGCATAATTATTCACATTCTTTTCTACGTTGTTTACCATTTGCTGTTAACTCATCAATTGAATCCTGCAAAGATGCATTTACTGCTTGTTCTTCTGTAGCTGGTTCAAATTCTATATCGTCTAATAAATCTTCTTCGGCTATTTCATTTCGCATAGAAACTTTCTTCTTATTCTCTGCTTCTGAATTTATTATAACAAAGTTTTTAGCACGTGACACAGCTACATATCTCAACTCGTTTCTTAATTGCATTACATCTTTACCATAACCAAACGTATCAATTTCATTAGAGAGTATTAAAACTTTACTGTACGTACTACCTTGTGATTTCCAAACAGTTTGTGCGTATCCATAATCAATTGCTTTCCTAATTTTTAACCTGCCTTGATTGTCTTCTAAATTCTTGGTAATATTCAGTTCATTGTCAACATTGTACGCCATTTGAACTAAATCTCTATATTTAGATATTTGCCCATTTTGTTTAGCTTCTTTAGCCATTTTCCACAATCTATCTTTATATTCTACTACTTCAAATAACTTAGAATCTGGTTCATTTTTGTCAATTACAGTAAGTTGAAAGTCATCCATAATAGTACCACCAGTCGGTCTAATTGATAAATTGAATGCTTTAAATTCTATATCCCCTTTATCGGTTTTGAATTTAATGTTGGTATCCTTTACACTTTGAACTATATAATCTCCAGAGTTTATTAGTCTATAAGATCCATCGGGTTTTCTGAGTTTGTTTGAATACCCCATTATAATATCACCTTTTACAAATGGTTTAGCAAATTTTCCATATCTCAAAGATCTAATCTTTGAATTATATGTAGATGCTGCAGCATTTGTAGCAGTCAATACTCTAAAATGTAAAGGATCAGCATTGAACTCTTCAGAAGTAACAATCTGTTTCAGGTTTTTATCTATAATTGCATCATCCGAAGTGTACAATACTCCTTGACCTTTATCATTTATATCAGTTTGGTAACTCAATCCTTCACCTCGTCTAAGTCTGGTGGCTTCTTTTAAAATAGGATTATCACCAGTTCTTTCTACTTTGGTTAAAGTTATTTGAGGTACTCCATCAGATGTAAACACTTTAGAAATATGATCTGATTTTACAGGTCTCAATTGTGCAGAATCTCCAACATATATTACACTACCGTTATGTTTAGCTACAATTTCTTGAATATATTCATACAAGCCATCTTGTACCATTGAAGCTTCATCAATAATAATTAATTGACCTGGTTCGTATTTCATTTGATTCTTGGCTCTAAACTCCAGTTCTCTTAAATCCAATGAACCTTGTTCCATTGCTATATCTGTATCCGGAGTAAATCCAAATAGAGCAGAAAGCGTATATACATTAGCATTAGGATTATTTTGTTTAGTTATAACATTTGCTCTATGAGTAGGAGCAGTATATACAATGTTGCCTCTACCAATTCTATTATTCAACCACTTACTAAATATACCAATGATAGTGGATTTACCTGTACCAGCATAACCAGACAAAGTAATTTCAGTTCCATCATCTTCAATGAACTTCTCTAGTTCATATAAAGCTGATTTCTGTTGGTCATTTAATGAGAATGGTAAATTGATCTTAAACCCATCATTAAATGTAAATACATACTCTTCTTCTACTTTCTTAGCCTCTTCGGATGCTTTTGGTAAATCTTTTGCAAGTAAAGCAGCTTCATCAGTAAAACCAAATTGATTAGCATAATCTAAGAATTCCTTAGTAGTATCAGTAATTGCTGGTTCAATGTTTGATCGGTTCCTTAATAATTCTCTTACTTCCATCAAAATTTTTGGGAATTCTGTACCCCATTTACCTTTATCTTGAGTATGAGTAAGCGTTACATCACCTGTGGATAATAATCTATTTAAAGCTTCTGGATTTTGACTGAAAGATTCTAACAATAAATCTCTCATAACATCACTGGATGCTTTATCCCAAGAAACTGTATTTAAATCTTTAATTTTTCTACCAATAGATCTTGCTTGACTACCTGAAGCAATTTCTAGTTGTTTTCTAATGTCTTCTTTTTCATCATCTGACATAGAAGAAAATACTAATTTTTGAGCTTGAAATGCACCTTCTACTGTTTGAAAATTACCACCAATACGTATAGAAGATTCTGATTTATCACCAGATATAGTAAAAGGTCTAACTGCAAAATTACTTAAGTCTGCATTTTCACCAGTACCAGCATATATATTAATTGTTTCTGAAGATTGTTCAGATGCAAATAAATCCTGTTGAGTAGCATCAGAAGTTCTTAATTTAGTCAAAGGTTTTGTAACTAAAACTTTTACAGACTCATCTCCACGTTTCCATTCAATAACATCACCAACTTGAGCTTGTTTCCAATAATCCAAATGCCCTTGTGATTCATATCTTGTAGTTGCTGTCCTTTCTCCATTTCTAACTGCTTCTATAGTTGATTTGGATTTTAACCCTGGTCTGCCATGTTCTCCATAATCAAAAGTCATATTACCTTTAAATTTAGCTGGAACAGATTGATCAGGGGCTAACTCATATTCAATTTGCCATGCTTCATTTATTTTTGGTAATACTTTAGAATTAAAATAATCTTTAGACCATCCTTCTTTTTGAGACCACGCTTCTGCAAGGTTTGTAGATGCATTCGGTTGTACTGGAGACTGTTCATCAATTTGTGGTTTATTATACTCAAAGTTATTCAGATATTGTTGATATGCCGCTTCTGCATCAGCTTCACCTTTTTGAGTTTGATAGTCTTTAACCCATTCTTGATAAGATAATGGTTCAGTTGCTTGTTGAGTTTTAACTGTTTGCTGTATATTAGCAAGCATATCTGTATTAAACTCACCAGCTTGATTAAATGCCTTTGCTTGTAAACTAGCTTTTACCGGAGTAAGATCAGTAACCCAAGTTATTGGTTCTTCTGGCATAATTTCATAACCCTTTGGTACAACATTGTTGTATTTAAGAACAGATCTATTTCTACCACTCTCAATTAATATGTTTCCTCTATAACTCATTCCCTTCTTGTTAATCAATCTGTACACTGGGGCATCATCTTCATTAATGCCTATGTACTCATACAGGAACGTAGTTCTAGGATCATTGTTTCTATCTAATTTTACTTTTTTAAATGGTGGATATATAGGTTGACCATTTTGATTGAATGAAATTATAGATTGAGACTTTTTATCATATATAATGCCAGGAATTTGTACTTCTACTCCTTTCTTGTTTACTACAGTAAAACCACTATCTTCGTGAGGTAACGCCCTGTATACAGGTCTACCTTCTTCTTCAATAGTTTCTCTACTAGAATCTAATACGTAATAATCAATAGTAGGAACTACGTGGTCGTTCCACCACAAGTCTTTTATTACTTGGAATACTTTGATATCTTTAACCGCATCATCAGGATTTCGTTCTAGATCTCTAATGTAATCAAAATAACCTATTTCTTCTCTGATTGAATTAGGCACATATCTAAAGATGTTATTTTTACCAAATGCATCACCAGAAGTATAGAAAGCATATAATGCAAGATCTTTTGCAAAATCTCTTATTTCCTGATAATCGCTATCCCACAATTCTTCCCAAGCTCTGATGATTTCATTTTCTAAGTTATTGTCACCACTCTTGTTTGGTTTGTAAGCAATAAAATCAGGACCATTTAATTCAGTGGTATCCTCCTTTGGTCTACTAAAGATATTATTAATAAGTACATTTTCAAATGAACCATCACTACTTAATAAATCTGGATATTTGCCACTTCTTACATCAGATTTAATTCTATCCAATCTCTTAGAGATACTATTTGGACCACCTAACAAACTACTGAGCTTTATTCCATTTTCAGCTAAATACTTATTAAAGAAACCAGCTTTATACGTAGCTTCCATACTTCTGGTAATATTATTAATGTACGTATCATCACTAATTGCATAACCTTTAGTATAGAATTCTATTAATGTTCTTAGGTTTTCAAATTCTGGAGTAAGTCTAATCATTGTGTTTTGGAAGGCAATTCTAGGGAATATTAATGCATCTTGCATTTTCTTACCTAAGAATGTATTTGAGAATACCTTTATAGGGTCTTCAAATACTTGTTGCTCTACCATGAATTGTTTCCATTTATCCAAGAATGCACTTTGTAAACCAAAATTATTACCAAAGCGCTTAGTATCAATTTGAGATAATGTAGTTAATTCAGACAAAGATCTTGAGAACGGATTAAGTTCTTGATAAGTCTTCATAATAAGCAACTGATTGTAGTACCAATCAAATGTTTCTTCTTTTTTCAATTGCTTCTTTAAGTAATTGACATCGAACATCTTTTCTCTTTGTTTAACACCTACACCTTTATCATTCAAAAAGTCTAAAAGCTGATCATATTTACCTTTAGATAAAGATTTTGCTTTCTCAAAATATGTATTCCAAATAGTTCTATATGCTAGACTTTCAGGATTTTTGTTTTGTGTATCTACATTATAAAAGCCAGAGTATTTGTCATATTCTATTGCAAAGTCTTTTAATATCTGTTGAGGCAAGAAATAAAATGTACTTTCGCCTTTACCAGATCTAATCAAGAAGTTAGTCATATTAAATGTTAACTTCCTTACATTCAATCGAATGATGTATGGATCTTTTGCAACGTCCACATGAGCATTGATTAATGCTGATAACCAGTCAAGGATATTAATCTTATTTCTATCATTACTCTGGATACCATACAAATTACTTATACCATAGTCTCTTAAAATTTTATTTGGTTTAAATCTTAATTTGACCAATTGAGTAAGAACTTGATGAGCATTTGCTAATGCAAATGGACCAATACCAAATTTACCACCATTCAACTCCGCTTTAGTTCTACTCTGGAATGCTGGAGTGGCATAATACAGTTGGGATTTGCTTGTACGTTTACCTTGACCAGTTATTGTATCTACTTCTTTAAGAATGGTATCTTTTAAGTAATCGGTTACTGTATCTAGTGGTTGTCTAGCTTCTGCAAAGTTCAATGGGTTAGAAATAACTGATATATACATGTCAAGAAGCATATTTTCATTTGCTTCCTTTGAATTAGCTTCAAAATCAGTTTTACCATTATATCTTTCGTAGACTTTACGAACTATGGTTTCATCATCTAAGCCAGCTTCTCTGAGTCTGTTAGTGTAATCTTCTTTAGTCTCAAATTTGATTCTATTACCATTCTTATCATAATTGTACCTAGCAACAAATAACTTATCAATATCGAAGTCAGAACCAGTAAGAGATGTAAATTCATCAGGTAATGTGATAGTATCACCAATTTGCTCAGGATATAAATCTACTACTTTAAGAGCTGCAGTTGATGCTTGACCTTGAGCAGGAATACGATAACCCATTGCAATAGCCTTAGAATTTGGACCAACTATACCATGATCTATTAACCACTTCTTAGCTTCACTAAAAGTCTTTTTATCATAATCTGGAATTATGTGTTTCAATAAGTTGATTGAAATAACACAATCCATAGTACCATCGGTATTTGCGAATCTTAACTTTCTTTCATTTTGTACATCTGAAGTTACAGCAATTCTATTGTACAATATCGAAGACATTTGAATAAACATACCACCAGGTAAGTTGGTATCAACAATTGATTTATTCAACATTGATATAAGACCGCTTTCTATCCAAGAGTTATCAGATAAACCAGAAATTGGTGCAACAGTTTCACCATTCTCAACATCCAAACCATTAATAACATTGTCATTCATGTTTGAACTTAGAGCTTTGCGTTGCATAATTTCAGCAAACCTTTGTACACTTACTTGGGGTTTATCTGGAGTAATACCAAAATCTCTTTCTATCTCTTTTCTACCAGCCTCAGTAATCGCATTATGAGCACCATTAAAATTGTTAATTAATTCATCACCACTGTACACTTTACCATCTGGTGTGGTATATTTCCATGCACTTCTGATATTACCCATAGCAGCTTTTTGTGCTTGAGATACAAACATCTGTCTTTCTGCATGATGAGGATCAGTAATTAACTGACGTCTAAAGTTAGTTAAAGACTGTTTATGAGTAGGCATTGACATTAAACTGTCCATGTCTATTTCTTTATTAGTCTTATCTTTATAAATTCTTGATTTAACCTCTTTAGCCCTTTGTCCTACTTTTACTGCGGAATCAAAAGCAAGCATATGTATATTACGTGATTGCATAACTTCCAATACTTTACCCATATCCCCAGTAGAGAAGATACGATGTACGGGGAACATTGCCATCTTATCAAATATTGGTATATCCCTTTTAGCACCTACATCGTAATGATCACCAAAATACATGAATTTCAAAGGTTTCAATGTAACCGCCAATGCTTCTGCATACGTATCCATATCTGCTTCAAGATCTGCATTTGGATCATTAAGTAAATCAAATGCTTTTGCTACTTGTGGTGTCCATCCATCTACTCTACGTACTAGTTCTTTATAAAACTCTGGAGATATTAGTACTGTGGCATCAGTTTGGTTTACTTTACCTTTTGGATTAAGATAACCATTAAATTTATCTCTTACTATAAGATTAGCTGCATCTTCTACATCCTGAGGTAAAGCTTCAGAACTATCGTAAGTTCTAATTGCCTCATCTAATGTCATATTGTGCATTTCCTGAAGCAAGCGTATAGCCGCAGATCTTTTAGCATACTCTGCAATTTGATCAGCTTGTCTACTTACGATAACATTATCTGACAATGTACCTACGTTCACTTCAGTGAGATCTGCCATTGGATCTCCTTCTTCGTAGTCTATTCTTGGAGTAACACCAGTGGATAATACCTCACGTAAACGTTTAATTTTATCTACAGGATTTTTGTAGTAGGCTGGATCTTTTATAAAAAGTTTCTCAAATTCAATTACTGAAGAAATGGTATTAGCAAAATAATTACCAATCATTTCAGCAGCACCAAGATTTTCGCTATAATTAGAAACTGTTGCAGATTTTTTATAATGTGATGATGCTTCTTCTAATGCCTTCTGTGGTAATGCTAAACTCGTTACACTAGCTATTTTATTACCATCCCATTTAATTATACCCAATTCTTGTGCATAATTTAACTCATCTTTAAATGCATCCCATAGGTAGTTATTCATCAGATTTGCTTTCTCAGCATTACTGAACTTATTCCAATTATTTCTTATTTGAGAAATAATAGAAGTTCCATATTCATTACCACCAAGATCTTCTGCTAGGTCTAATGCTTCGTTAAAGTTCGAAAAATCTTTTTCAAATTCAATACCATTTAACGTAGGTCTTTCTTTCAATTTAAAGAATCCGTTGAAGTATCTGAATCTATAACCGTTTCTGTTTCCAGTGTCATAGTTCTTTATTTTTTGTTCTTCAGTCAAATTCTTCTCATTCTTGTAATTAAATTCAATGGTATCTAATTCAGTTTCAAAGTAATTGATAAATCTTTTAAGAATCTGAGCATCGAACTTTATTTCACCATTGCTTACATCAAATGGATTTTTGAAGTTATTTATTGCAGTACCATACAACGTATTATATGTTTGAGAATCACCCATAGTAGGTAAGACAATTCTACCTGCTCTGGTAAATGTCATTTTAGCAATATAGTCTTCAAGAGGGGATATTTCTGTATACTTACGTCCTTTATCTGCACTACCTTGTTCCTTAAAGTATACAAATGTTTCAAACCCTATTTTACCTTTAGTATCCGCATTATTATACAAATTTGTTAACAATACAGAACCCTTGAAATAATTAGGATTGTCATTATTACCAGTATTGTATAACACTTTGGTAAGTGCTTCTACCGTTACTGGATCATTATCCAATCTTTGAACCATATCAGACAAATAATTGTGTTCTGATATAGGATATAACAATTTACCATCAGTAACAAGTACAGACAACTCATCAGAAGAAGGATGTAACATAGCATATGTCTCAGCAAGTCTTCCTAAGAATTTAGAATCAGCATAATACTTTGTAATACTTCTATTGTATTGACCAGGAATTACACCACTTTCTTGAATTTTTGCCAAGTCCTTTACTTTGGAATTAAAGAAGAAGTGTATACTCTTGTTGGATCTATCTGATAACATTGAAACTAATGCTTCAGTAGGATCTGAATTGTAATATTCCTTAGTAAGGAAAGAATTTAGTGACTCTAAATCAATTCCTACTCCAACTTTATTGAGTAAATCAACTATCTTATTCTTAATAGTAATTAGCTTTTCTGGTACATATTCTTTGTAAGTTTGACCATTTACTAATTTTTTGTTAGGTGTAGTTTTATATTTCTCTACAACCTTTATTATTTTATTAAACTCATTGTTGATTTCTCTAGCTATGAATTCTTCAGATTCACTAACTTTTGCTTTGAATAAGTTATCAGAAGTGTCTAATACGCTTCCATTTGTTATTAAACTATAGTTCCAACCTTCTAATATGTTTTTAGATACCTTATTTGCATTTTCATCTTTAACATATAAGTTAGTTTGTTCATTACCATTCTCATCTTCAACTTTTTCTGATAAAATACCAACTAACTTATGTCTAGCTTTACGGAACGTATTTCTAAACTGAGTTTGTAAGTTCTCTCTTGCTATTTTTTGAGCTTCATCCTCTTGAATACCTTTCTTCTGCACGTATTCGTTTGTAACCTTATATAACTCGTTATACAGAGTTTTAAATAACGGTGCTACTTTAGCAAGTTTTGCACTCTTGTCCATCATCCCTTTGAATGTGTTTTCAGAGTGGATCTCATTAATAATAGTATTCCAAGATTTATCAAAATCTACCATTAGAGGTAAACCTGTAACAGGGCTCTTTATTGCAGCAACACCCTGTACTTGGGTTACAGTGCCATCAGGATTTGTTTTTTGTTTCATCACAAATTCTGTTCTAGGCATTGTAGCAATGAAAATTTTTATAGATGCAAGAGCATTATCTTTAACTGAAACAGACAGTTGTTCTTGAATGTAGTTAGCCATTTGATCTCCTACGCTATTACCAACTGCTTTTTCATCAATTTCTGCATCAATGTTTTCTTGTTTATCTACTGCTCTTATTTGATACTCATTTAATTTATTTATGATTTCGGGTTTAAATACAGTATCGAACGTATTGTAGATTTCATCTCTAACTTCTCCTTGTTCCTTAGTAATAGTTCCTTTTTCAACTAATTTAGCTGTTATATCTGGTTTTAATGCAGCTTTTAACACTCCATAATTAAGATTTTGCAAATCATCACGTAGTCTTATGTTATTTAATGTGAATAAAGCACCTACAAGTGAATTTACAGTTTCTTTGAATTGTGTGTTAGTAATGTTTTTAAATTTGTGGTTTCTTATTTTAAATGGAGCACCTGCACCTTTATATGCAGCAAGAAATTCATTTACAGCAGCCGAATCTTGTTTAGATCTATTGTAATAACCAGAATCGATTCTATTAAAAATATTATCAATACTAGTATCGGTTCTCCAAACCCATTTACTTATGAAATTCTTAATAGCTTTCCAAGCTCTTTTAAGAAGATTTAATTCAGGATCTACTTTATTCAGCATATACTGCCTAAAGTCTTCTGCTAAAGCTTCTTCTACTTGTTTATCACTTCCAACAAAACCAGTTCTATTTCTATAGAATTCATAAATTTTCTTTCTTTCCTTTGGAGAAATAGTTAATAATGATACTCTATGGAATGCTTCATGATACAATGTACCACGTTCTGCACCTTTCCACAGTATGGTAGAATCTTTTCTAACAAGACCCATAGCATACTCATTACCACCAAGTGCAATAGCATCTTCAACGATATGTAAAGAATCTTCTGGTAATCCTAATTTATTTCTAAACCATTGAATTTCTTCTGGAGTTACTACTTCTGATATATTTCCTGCAACTTTACGAAAAGGTACATCAAAATCTTCATCAACTCCCAAACTCAAAGGATCTATTTCTCCATCATTAGTTATTTCCTTTATGTAAGAATCATCTTGAGTTGTAACTTCAGAAGTCGTAACATCTTCAGTAACCTCTGTCTGTGGTTCTGGGGTGCTAGGAATATTTGGTAACGAACTGGCTTTATTTTCAACAGCTTCTTTTACTTCAGGATTATTGATCTTTCTTGGTATCTTTTGAACATCTTCAGCATATGCGAAAGAATCTTTAAATAGTTGATCATCTAAGTCACTTCTTATTATACCAGCTTTTTCTAACACACCCATAGTATAAACTGGGGTAGAAGAAATGAAATCATCCTTAGTAAGAGATATACCTGGAATGATATCAAGCAAATCAACAGAATTATTGTTAAAATAATCATATACAGAAGGTAATGCTTCTTTTATTGGGCTGAAGAAATTCTTTCTAGCTACACGCCAATGGAATCCCATTAATGCTTCAACTATGTCTTTTTTATCCTGAGTAGATAAATTGCCTATATTGAATGTTTTTTCACCAACTATTAGATTGGATTTATCATCAATATACAATTGCTTTTCTTTTAACCAATCAAATGTTTTATCTGCAGTGGTTACTTTGGTAGCATCTCCAAATCTAACCATAAAGTCAATTAATTCTCCAGCAATAACTCCTGTATCTCTATATTCAGAGTTAGGATTAGTGCCATAATTAATTAACAATTCAGCTAAAAACTCAGCTTGATTTCTATCAAATCTTTGAAGAGTTAATTGTAATGGCAACATTTGATTTGATAAAGTACTAGATTTTGGTGGATAAATAAATAATTGTCCACTACCCCCTTTACCTGGCAACATTTCACCATTGGCTCCTATTATATCGGAATCTTTTACAATACCATCACTTATACCAAATGTTACATTTTCTGGAGTAATATCAGTAATTTCTGTTGGTATTTGTAAGCCCTTTACTTCATGTATTGGTCTGAATACAGCTCTACCATCTTTTCTAACAACATTAGGTATTCCTTTAGTTCTAACTATTGTGCTAGGTACTATAGCTTCATCATTTGTTGCAGACTCTATTGTAGAAATTACTGCATTTCTAAATCTACGTAAATCTGCTATAGATAAATCATTAGCATTATTAATAAGATTAATATCCTCTTCTGTAAGCCTTTCTTTAGGTATGCTAGCTAATTTTGCTGCTAAGAAAGTTCTAGCTCCAGAAGGAGTTTTCAAAGCCATTGCATAATCGCCAGTGCCATGATGAATTAACATTATTATAGATGCAGAATCATATGTACTAGGATCATTTTCTTTATATGGTTTATGCACCTTTTCTGTATAATCTTTATTTATAACAAACTCACAGAAACTATCATTAAAAAAGTTTGGATCTTTTATTCTCTCTGCTAATTCCTTGCCTGGCTTGGTACCAGGATAAATAGACGTTGTAGCATCAGGATTAAAGAACAGTGTATGAGATACTTTATCTTGTACCATTTCTTCAATTTCTAAAGATTCATCCAAATCTCTAGTCTCAGAGTCCATATCTGCTCTTTTGTTCATTTTAGATTCTGTAGCAATCTTCTTACGGGCCCATTTTACTTGAGATTCTTCAGTTACTTCAGGATTAGAAGTTTCATAAGTTTCAGATACTTTTTTATCATCCTCATCTGAAACAGCTTCAGAATTTGCAAGATCTATCAGAGCTTTTTCATCAGCTCGCTCAAATTCTATTTCATCCTCTTCGTCTTCTTGAGTTTCAACAACTGGTTTAGGCTCAGGTTTAGGTTTCCTTTCAGTATCTTCTTGTTTTTTTTCTTTTACTTTGGCTAAGGTTTCTTCAAACTCCTTACTTAACTCTTCTAATCCTTTAGTAGGAAATTCTTCATCTTCTTTTACTTCCTTCTCTACTACTGGTATTTTAGTATCAATGTCAGAAGTAGCCCTGTCATCCATAATAGGAGTTTTTGGAGACGTTGCCTTTTCTTGCTCTACTTCAGTAGCTACTTGATTATCTACTTGAGTTTCGTTGTTAGTAATAGGTTGTTGATCATCACTTTGATTAGCTGCTTCTCTAGACATTTCTTTTGCAGATTCTGCTTCAACAACATCCTTTGCATTTTCTTCTACTATCTTTGATGATTCATCTGAATTGTTTATATAATTATCAATTCTTTCTTTTATCTTTTTACCTATCTTCTTTTTTGATTCATTAGAAGCGTTGTTGAAGTTTATAAGTTTACCATCTTCCAAAGTATTACCGAATATTTCATTCATCTTATGCTCAGCTACCAAAAGGTCATGATTTGCAATCATTGTGTTGACATAACTATCAATACCTTTGTTAACCAAATTTGGAGTGGCTATGAAGTTTGAACTGAATCTAGTACCTTCTGATAATTGATTTAGTTTAGCATCTATGTCTTTTAATATATTAGGTATTTCTTTTGAAATAGATTTACCAACAGCATTTGACTCATTCGTTATACCAAACTTTTGTTGATTTTCTTCTGGCTTAGATTCGAGTGCTGTTTTTAATTGTTCTAATGCTTGCTTTTGAATGTTTAACTTAGTTAATGCAACAGCAGTAAGCTTCTCTTCTGGAGAATAATGATTTAACATTTGATCATTTTCCAAAGTAGTATAGAAAGCATTGTCTGCCTCTTGTGCTTGATTGGCATTGTCAAGCGCTTCTTGTGCATCTATTGTAGCCAAGTGTTGCAATCCAATTAAAGTATTATATTCAGTAGTTCCAGGATTGTATCCAATAGTCTTACCAATATTTTGGTTTACTTTGGATTTAGACAAACTGAAGATGTTATTTGCAGTAGCTATTTCATCATTTAAATCTTGTTCAGTAATACCTTCTGGCAAATTATACTTATAATTTTCAAGTACATCAAGTACATTTTGTTGATAATTCAACTTTTTATTTGCCATTTCAGAGTATGACATAGCTTTGATCATTGCATCTTTTTTACCAATGTGATCTGCAACTACGTCTCTTACAAAAGAATTGGCAGTCATATCTTTGTAAGTTTTCAATCCAGAATGATAAGCAATCGTAGGTCCCCCCATGTATAAACCTAATGCAAATCCCCCTTTCACATCATTCCAAAATTGTGGATCATTTGCTAATTCAGATTCAGTATCTATTCCAGATAATATTTTTGCAGTACGATAATTGGCGTCAGCTAAGCCCATTAAAGATTGAAAAATACTGCTAGACTTTCCATCATACTTACCAGAAATATAATCATAATCAAATACATCTTGATTGGCTTCTTCAAACGCTTCTCCAGTAGCAGAAAAACCCAATCTACCAAGTGCTTTGGCAGCTTGCAGACTAGCATTTTTTACTGGGGAATTGTATGCAAGTCTAGTATTAAACCCAGTATAAGCGTCTATAAGTTTGTTATATTTACTTGCTGCAGCTTCGCTTAATTTCGTACCTGTTTTTAACAATGGGTTTAAAGCAGTTTTAATTGGAGCTGTTATTATTTTACCCATAGCTTTACCAAGAGGTGCAAATACTAAAGCAGATTGAGCAACATCCATAGCAGATAATGCCATGTTGTTATCATAAACTCTTTCTAATCCATCTTTTAAAGATCTTTTAGCATTTGCTAGAGTTGCATCATTTATGTTTATCTCTCCAGATATAACTCTATCTATTATCTCATCATCAGAGATCTTAGAAACATCTATATTTGGGTCTTGTTGTTTTAACTGGTTTCTACCAATTTCAGCATATTGTTTAATGTCAATACCTTGTTCCTTTAAACTATCTTCAATTCTAGATCTATACGCACCATATACTTGAGCTAGAGACTCTCTATGTCTACTGTATATATTACCAGCAACACTAGCTGCAGTAGCTACAATTGCACTACCCCACCCAATTAAATTAGATGCAGCACCAATTCCAGGGACAGCGTTCAATGCTCCAGTAGTAGCATAATGTCTACCTAACCATAAAGCTCCAGTAGCTAAAGCATCTGCAATATAACCATTAACAGTTGCCATAGAAGAACCTGTTAAACCTGGACCAGCGTATAAGAAATAATCTGGGGAATACCAAGGTTTATCTTGAGCTCTTTGTTCCTTTATTCTAAATTCAGAAGACGGTGTATAATTTTCAGATCTTTCTCGTAAGTTAGAGTATATATTATTTATTTCTTCATTTACTTTAGATCTTTCTTCTTCCCACGATTTTCTAGAATTACTTAGATATTCAATTCTCGCATCAATGTTATCACCTTCTTTTTCACCATATTTAGACAAGATGCTATCGTATTGCTCTTGTCTATCTGCTAATGTTCTTTGGAGTTGAAAGTATTCAGATATTGCATTTTTGTATTCTTCAGAATTCTCATCCAAAGTAGGAATAGTATTTTCAAGATTTTTAAGCTTTTGCTTATCACTAAGAAAATTCAATTCATAATCAATATCATCTAATACGGGATTTATATCCTTAGCTAATTTAGCTCTTTCTGACATTAGATTAATTTGATCTCTACTATTCATGAAAGTAGTCCATGCATCTTTTAAGTAGCTCTTATCTTTAAGAGTTTCCTCTGGATTTTCTTTGTCCAATAGATACATTTCTTCATAATCATCAATTGGTGTTTGTTCCAATTCACGATCATATCCCGTTTTAATCTTTGTTAAAGGGGAATGCTGGGCGTTTACTTGTCGTATAGCCGCAGTAGTAGCATTGGTTTTAGAAGGTATTAAACCAGCATTGTATTTGTCTAATATAGATGTTTCCATATATTATTGTAACAGATTAAGCATAGTTTGATAAAGTTCGATATCAGAAGAATATGATTCGTTATATGAACTATCATATAAATCATTTTGTAGTTTAGACCCACCATGTTCTTTATTGACTTCTTGATCAAAAGTCATTCTTGTCATACCATGTGGATCAATTGGTTCCATTGCATCAAATGTAAAGTATTCTCCAGTAAGAGCTGCACCACCTCTGGTGTCAGAGTGACCCCATGCATCTTCCACACTTTCACCTTTTATTGGCTTAACACTTAAACCAACTTCAGATGTTAAACCCATAGTTTTATTAACCATTTCTTTAAAACTGTCAACATCATAGTTAGCATTTCTTATAGACTGAATAGGTATCTTAACACTAACCCTTTGAAATAATTGTGGTTGGCCATTGGATTCACCTACCATTATTTTGTTTCTAGGCACCTTTATAACATCTTGGAATACTCCAGATTTTAGGTCTTCTGCAAAGTTTCTATTAAGTCTTGAATTGTCCTGAACAGTGTATTTCATAGAAGGAACCTTCATTACTTTGTTTACAAAGTCTGTGGACAATATTAACCCATTAGTATCTGGAATAGTAAATCCATTAGTTATGGCATCATTACTGTTAATTTCTACTTCTTTAGAAGATTTTATTTTATTGTAACGGTTCATAACTAATCCTGAAGTAGGATAAGTAAGTTCATTCAACACCCTGGACGCAGTATCATAGTACAGTGGTAACTTTTCTTGTTTTACTCCAACAGCTGGGAATATATCAGATTGTTTAGCAAACATATCCCTAACATCCTCTGCATAAGCATTTGCCATAGCTTCATTACTATAGTTCTTTGATGCAGATTCTTGGTATGCCTTATACATAGTGTTGTATTCTTCTGGAGTAATGGCACCTAATTCTAGAGCATTAGCAGCGTCTGTCAAAGTCTGTATCATAGATGCCTGACCTTCTATAAATGATCTTGTTCTAGTTAGATTTGGATTATTTTGCATTTGACGCTTTTCTTGAACTACTGCGTCATTATACAATTTAGTATAAGCATCTGGATAATCAGTTGGTTGTTCACCATTTTTTCCTTTTCGTGTAGCTGCAACTCTTAAAGCTTGTTGTTCTTTCAAAGCTTGCATTGCATATGGGTCTACTGTAATATTATTTCTAATGTATTCTTGATTATCTATATATGCTCTTTCCATAAAAGCATTTGCAGCATCTTCAGCGGTTGCTCCAGGGTTCTGTTTTAAGTACACTTGCATATGCATTTGAGCCTCAGGAGTAGATAGTATACCACTTTTATTTTCATCCAATATTTTTTTAATTTGATCCCCAGTTACACCAGTATGAATAAAACCATTGGATCTACCCAAATAGCTATCTTTAAGATTATTTACATATTTATCTGTAAGATCTTTTATTGATTGATAACCTAGTGGAGATACATCATTATAAATACCTGAAGTAAGTGTGTTATAACCAGTAAAATCAACATCGTGCCACAAGGGATTATATTTACCTTCTAGCATTAGACGTTGATTTACTTTTTGTCTCTCTCTTAAACCTTCAGCACTTTGACGAAGCATGCTTAGTTTAGCCCTGTCTACATTATTTATTGCTGAATATATTTTGGATCTCCCTTCTGCAGTTTTTATCATGTCTAAGTTTTTAGACAATTCTTCAGCCACAGGCAAAGCTCTACCATAAGTTTCATCATAGTATGCTTTTGTGTCAGCAGCGGATGGAGATTGAAATTCAGCCCATTTGTCCAAAGCTGTTGAATAATCTTTTAATGCTTGATCTACATTTTCTTTTGCCTGCTTCCCAAGTGTATACAATTGTTCAAATGGAATTGGAACGTATGTATTTATGAACTCTGCTTGTGCAGGATTATCATATCTATTTACCATATTAAACTCTATTTCTAGTTCTTGTTAATAAATTATCCACTTGTTCTTTAGTAAATCCTTGACTTAAGAAATCAGCTAAGAATGGTAGTGTCATTTGATCCCTATTGTATTGATTTTGCATTTGTCTATTTACTTGAGACCATTTACCAAGTTGACTAGTTGCAGTTGCTCCAAAGTTTCTAGCAGCAGCTCTGTTTCTAGCATTAAGATCGTTGTACATATTTTCACTTTGTACAAATTGTTGTCCTAAATTATTAAGAGTATTTGCGTATTCTCCTAAGTAAGCATTGTCAGCATTTTGTTTAGTAGCGTACATGTTTGCATTAGAAGCATACTCATCAACAGCGGCTTGAGTTCTTGCTGCTAAATTAGCACCAGTATTAGCATTAATATTTGCTAAGTTATAATTTGAAATGGCCCTTGATCTACTGTTAGCTAATCTAGCTGGTTCAATGTTCATTCTACGTCTAGCCATTGTATTTCTAACTGCACCAGCATATGGGTTTAATACTAATGGTTCTTCTTCTGGTCCTCTTAATGATTGTAAAGCATTATACACTGTAGGAGCCAATGATAACCAATCTGGTGAATATCCATTTTTTGGCTTACTGAGTGCACGTTTTTTAGTAGCTTCATCTGCAGATGCTGGTATATTTACTGGAGTAACAACATCATCCCAATCTATTGTCATACTAGTATTTACTAGTGGTATTGTTGGTTCAGATAATCTTTGAGTAGTAGTTTTAGTAATGTTGGGTTTGGTTGTCTGTTTGGTGGTTACGGAACCAGTAGTACTAGGAGTTTTTGTAACTTGTTTATTCGATGCATTTGTGTACGTGCTTGTTACAGTTGGTTCAGATTCAATCGGTCGAAGAGGTATGTCAACATAGATTGGCTCGTCGTTTGCATATGTGATTGCATCTACTGTTTGTGTTGGATATGAAAACCAAGCACCAGTAGTAGGAGAACCAATTGATAAAGGATTCATAGATGTACTTCTATTAAATACTTTACTAATGTTGGTGTCACCAGTATAATCCATAGAAGTGGCAGAAGGCTTTGTATTTCTTGCAGATTCTACAGCTTTAGTTATGTTCTTGTTATTTATAAGAGGACCAAATATGCGTTTTGGAAAATACCCCAATGCTTCACCAAATTTATTTAATCCTGTACCAAGTTCATCAAAGAAATCAGAGTATGCAGCGTATGTATCTGTGTTCATCTTACTTCTCACTTCGTCTACAGTTTTACCTTTACCATCTGCATATGCAGGTATTCCTTTTACTTTGGGTTTAACTCCTTTAGCAGCTTTAACTGCTTCTTGTTCTGCTAATAATTTATTGTAAGCTTTATTAGCATTTATTTTATTTAATCTGTTTGTATTTTCAGCAAACTTGTCTTTGCCTTTGCTAGGTTTCGTCATCTTAGATAATATTTGTCCTTCCTTAGCAAATGTGTTCTTTGTACCAGGTCTTTTAATTTTGTCAGATAACACAGATTCCAAAGTAGACGCATCAACTAAATGATTATCTGTACCTGGTTGAGTATTTGGAACTTGAACAATATTTCCATAATCATCTCTAACCACTTCATTGTTGTCCAAGTAAGCTAAGTCTGGGAGTATTCCACCATTCTCGAATGTATATGCAAGATCATTATCATCCCAATATTCTCCTTCAGTTTCAGCTGCGGCATTCATACCTATTTTAGTTTTATTGAGAGTTTCTTTTCTGCGTCTTAACGCTTGCATTTGTTTCTTGCGTTTAATTGAACCAATAAGTCCACTCACTAATCCTAATCCACCACCAACAGCAGCACCAATAGGACCACCTACAGTGAGACCAGCACCGGCTAACGAAGCTGCACTGCCAATAGTACTACCTGCAATATCACCTGTTGAACCTTCTTCTGATAAACCAGAAATGGCAGAGCCAAATACATTAGCTCCACCAAGGTAGTTTGACAACTGATCCATGCCAAACGCATATGCTGGTATAGTATTTTTGTTATTTTTCTTTTTCATATTATATCATTGAGTATCTATAAGCTGTACTAATGTATGGCACTTTAAATTTATTACCACCATTGCAATCATACTTATAATTACAGATAAGATATTTTCCTTTCATCCTATCTTTGTATGATTTGTTAGCCAGTTGTTCTACTTCATTAAGCTTCAAAGAATTACGAGGGATTGCAAATTTATAAGTATCCTCTCTGTAATCAATATCTTCACTAGTCAATGTTTCACTAGTTTGTCTTTTTGTAGTAAATAATATCAAATCAAAGTTAGTATCCGTAGTAAAATTACCACTATATTCAACATTATCAAATGTTTTGGTTTGTGGATAATCTTTGTTAACTACAAATTCTATTTCAGATACCTTTGCTTTGTCAGAATCTAAATCAGCTTGTTCACCACCATTATATTTAAACAGTTTCAATGATTTAAATAAATATAGTTTATCACTAAACTCTGCGTAATAGTCTGGATTATAGTTATAGAATGAAGTAAATACTCCTAATTGTTCATTAAATGCTAATGTTTTATCTCCTAGAGTAAACAGAACTTCATTGTATTTCTTATCATATACTGTAATAGGATCTTTTTTAAACAAGTCTTTATTCTTATTCAAATAAGATTGAACTCCTTTTAATTTAGATACTGTTTGTAATTGACCATTAAAACCACATATCTCATTACGTTTACTATCATACCAGTACACAGTGCTATCTGATTGAGTATTTGCTCTTAACTGGTTTGGACTTTCACCATTCATTGTAGTAAAATAGTCATATCTATCTAGTATACCACCAACACCTAGAGTAAGAGCACCTGGATTATTATCAGTTATAATAGAACGTTCATTCACTGCAACTGTGCCAAAAGCGTCTGTTTGCCAGAATACTAAATTATTTTTAAACAGTTTCATATCATTAATTGGACCAAATCTAGTATCTACATCAAGATAATTAGCTACTTTAAATTTTGTCCACGAATCAGTAACTTCATTATTTGTTTTCAGTTCTGAAGATATGATACGAGTATCTGTTAATAGATTATCTATATTATAGATAGATTTAGCTACAAATTTCTTTGCATTAGGCTGAGCAGAATATGCGTCATTGTATGCATATGATGGAGTATTTTGAGTATATAAATCTCCAACAGTAACTATATCATCTTCTACGAAATGATTAGCATATCCATCACCAGCTTGATAAGTTCTATTTATAGATGAATCAGCATGGGTTAATGCTAAATTAACACTTGATTCACATGGTATGAACGCACCTAAGAATAATCTATTTGCCTTATTATTATAATAATCATCTGTATTGTAACTAAACATACAGTTATTATAATCAAATATATTTAAATAAGTATCGCCACCATAACACAACACTGTGGAAACACTAGATTCAGCACTAGCTCCTGTAGTAATATACACAGAATTCTGTACGGCAGAGTAGGAATTACCACCATAAGAATTTACACTTTGTTTAATATTACATAATGCTACTGCATTTAAATATCTAGCACTTGAAGATCCTGATGCTAAAGATATGTTAGAGATCATATTATCACTTTTGAATATAGCACAAATCCCATGTGGACCATATTTTCTAACATTGTTTGCATCAGTCTTATCTACTTCACCATCTCCTGCAGTTTTAATATTATCCCACACCCAGTTATAATAAACTTTGTCACCAATGGTTACTGCTTCAGCATTATACCAAGGCTGATCACCGTTTGTTAACCAAGGACTACTAGGACCAGCATATTTTGCACTTTCTATTGCAGCTGATTGTACACCACTTTCAACATATAGTCCATAGTATTTAGCTAACAATGCTGCATAAAAATCATCATTATTTATTACAACACACCCACCAGATACATAGCCATTACTAGGTTGATTACCTAATGTTTTAGTTGGTTTTATCGTAGTACCATCGTACTTTATAGATCTAGCATTTGCTAATACTTTTGTAGCTCCAGCTTCTGTAATTCCCCAATCACCGTCCGCAGTAATAGGAGATGTCATATATCCTACCTTTTCAACTGTTTGAAACTTATCAATTAATGCATCAGCATTTTCTCTGTTGACTGCTATTTCTGGAGATACAAACATGAAATAATTGTTAGATTGTGTATCTGACAAGTTAAAGGTATATTGGAAATCTCCATTATTGTTGGTCTTTGCATAATAGCCATGCTTATTTGAATAAGCTAGATATGGGAATGGTGTTAAGATGTTAGAATCTCTATCATAATTCGTAATGCAACTTACTACTCCTTGAGCTAATATAGTTCTATCAGATAGAGTTCTTTCGCATCTAACTATCTCATATCTTACTACGTCTGATGGTAAATTCTTTACTTCAAATTCAATACCAAGAGGTTTAGTAACAACTGATAAATTAGATCCATAATCACTAGCCTCATTGGAAGTAAAAAACTTATAACCAGAATCTTTATTAGATGGCATCCTTATATCACCTATCCAATGTACAGGGGATGCTAAACCTTGTTTATTGTATAATACAATACCAAATCTATAGATTTCATCCCTCATATATCCTTTTACTTTGGATTCTATTTCAGCATTAGAATAGTTTGGTATCTTATTACCAGACGATAAACTTATTGAATTTGATTTGTCATTTCCCTCGTAGTTGATATCTAGACTAGTAAGAGATCTTGATGAGGCATTAAATGTAAATTCTTCATTTACCATTCCTCTTGATGTGGTAGATCCATCTTCTAGCAAGTCTGTAGTAATAAACCTATAAGACACATTCTTACCTTTACCACCTTGTATGTATCCTCCTGTTGGAGAAGTAGTATACTTGTATGCACTACCATCTACATTAAATGGGCATATACAATCGTGGTCTTTAGGTATGTTTGTAGTAGTTAATGCTGATAGAGCAAAGTTTAACGAAGAACCAGAGTTAGATAACAATAATACATTACCAGAAGAATTAGCTCTAAATGCTCTAGCATCATATTCTACATCCCATGTTTCCTCAGTAAGATTAGCAGCAAATAATCTGTTATCTTTAGATTCTATTACTTCAGGTATAAATGTGTAATTGGCTAATGAATTAAATTCATCAATACTTAATTCCGATACTAAGCTACCACCTTTATCTTCATAGTTTATTACAGAACCAGTTCCAATAACTATATCATCTACTATGGATATTACAGGTACTTCATTCTTTGCCTTATAGAATAAAGAGATTATTCTAAGTCTATCAAATCCAGTACTATTGTTTCTTACTTGTAGCTTTATAGACTTACCAGTATTCTGTCCTTTAGAACTTCCTTTTACAGCATTATAATTTGTCTTTTGATCACCATCACTCAAATGATAAAGAGGAGTAAGTGGAGATATTGCAGATTCTGTACCTCTTACTTTGAACAATTGATAACAGTACTGTATCATTCCAGATTCTAAACTACCTGTTCCAAATCCATTAAATTCAAATGGTGCTAATGTAGCCTTTGGTAACATTACTATATTATCTGAAGTAATGTTCTCATTACTTTTTATATGGCTGTCGTCTACATTTATTACTTTGATTTGAGCATGTCCATCTACCCAATATACTTTTACATTATCTTTTGCTTCCCATCTACATACGCTACTAATTGCAGCAACATTACTAGATGAAACTGTTATATCTAAAGGTCTATTGGTTACTACTTTCGTTACAATTGGTTCTTCTTGTGATCTAGAAAAATCAATTCTATATACATTATTGTTATTTGTACCATTAATCTTAGTAAAGACAATCGCCCAATCTCTTATTGTGGTAACGTGTATAATAGTTTCACCAGACAAATTTGAAGAAGGTCTGCACGCTAAGAACCCTTCTATATTCTGCATTGCTGCAAAAGAAGATCCTTCATTTGTTAATATGCGAATGTTCTCTGCATATATATACTGGTTGTCTTTCAATACAGAGTAATCTACATCCATATTGAGTCCACCAGCAAATGTATTTGTTTGTCTAGTAGCGTTCATTTGCGTTATAAATTATTTGTCTTTCCCCAGTATGTGAATAAAAAGTATTGTGATCTCTAAATTCTGGAACGATTTTATTCCAATTATTTTTAATAGACTCCATACCATCTTCATTTGGCATCAATGCCTCAGCATATGCTTGGTTTCTATAAAAATTCCAAGATCTTCTAATATCGTAGTACACTTCTCGATTTAACTTACCATTCAAATACTCAGGATACTTCAGTTTCATTGTAACATACCAGTATATAGCCTCAGTATAAGAAGTTAAATCTGGTATTAAAGTATATCCATCTTCATCAGTAGGTATTGCACTGTATGATAATTTTAAGTAACCTGACGGAACATTGCACATTATAAATCCAGGTTTGATGCTATATTGCAAACCACCACTAGGATTTGCTGTATTGAACCCATCGTTATGTGTACGTTCGTTTATAAGATTTGAAATAATTGTACGTAGATTTTGATTGGTATTTAGTAATTCTAAAGCCTCTGTTTTATCTATGTTACCAATCATATCCACTACCAAGTTAACCATTGTATCCTCTTGTACAATCATATTTGGGTCACAATGTTCACAGCAATTATTATGACGGCGTTCCTTTTTGTGGCCAAGTTCATCATAACAACCACAATTGCAACAACATTTGTCATGTCCCCAAACAGCAAATGAACCTGTAGCTTTCCTCATAGGAAACCAAGGTCCATCACAATTGAAAGAATATGCAACTTGATGTAATTGATGAAGATCACATGGTAACGATGCTTGATGTCCACACAATTTTGTAATTGGAGTACCATCTTGACCAGATACTTTTGGAATAAACTGTGTAACAGCGCCAATTTTTTCAATCGCTTCTCCACACCAACTTCGTACATCTGATATACGGATGTCGTCTTCTTTCAAATCTAGATCAGCAATTATCTTAGCAATTACCGTTTTAATTGAAGTTAATTTTGTAATCATAATTCTCTATAATCTCTAATATGATTTTTGATAATCTGAGCAAGATGCCTTTTATTATCCCTCGTCATCACCAATTGATATTTGGTTTTATTTGGTGTTATCATATTCTGTTTATTCCAATATATTCTATATTTATAGAAGTTAGAATGTTCATTTAAATGATAAATAACTTTACCGGCTTTCTTGCTCTCAGCATAATCAATTCGAAGACTCTTTCCAGTATACTCTTTGGGTTTGTGTTTTACTATTTGAATGGTCCCCATTCTACATGGTAATTTAACCTCTTTTCCATTTTCTATTAATTCATCTCTAAGGTATTTAAAGTAATCATTTATTATATCTCTAAACACTCTGTATTCAACTTGATATAGTGGATTATCTTCTACATATTCTAAGTATGAATCATAAAAATTGTGTCCTGTATAAGCTTTTGTCTCCATTATTGAACTTTTACATCATTTGTACTATTGTTAGTAGTATCATTTGGCATTTGCAGCATCAAGTTTAATTCCTTACTAAAGATCATGTCTTTAATCGTAGGTATCATATTTGCAGGAACAGGATATGGTGTATCATCCCTATCAAAACATTCACCAATTGATGTTGGGTCCTCTAGTACACCATCTATTCTTACATACTCTAGATGTTCTGGTCCCATTATGTACAAATGATTCCCTTTAAGATATGCAATATAATCATTGCATGTATATTTTCTATTAATTTGATACTTTGCTTTGGTTTCAGTTCCAACTTGAATCAAATTACCATCTAAGTCTTTTACACAAATTAACCCAGATCCAAAATGTAAATCTATAAACTTTGGTAATTCCTCGTCAGATTTATAATTGTATCCATCTGTAGGGCAATTTCGTACTTTAGAAATATGCAATGGTCCTATTGTTTGAATATACGATTCATTTATGTCTCTGCCTTTATCTAGATCTTGTTTGATCAAGTATGCTCTGTACTGATGAATCCATTGCTCTACTTGTATACGACTTAGATTTTCACTTTCTGATACATTATTATCTCTTAAGATGTTATAAATGTCATCTATAATTGCGTTTAGTGAATTAAATGTCATAATAATCTTCTTTATTAACCCATTCCGAACTATCTAATATGTTCATAAGCTCCGAATGTCTTTTAGTATTAATTACCATTTCCACTTAGTCTGTCCTCCATTATTTTTTTAATTGTCTTACCTAGAATCTTCATTTCATCAAATGAAAAATTGTTATTTCTAGCACAATTACAAACGTAGCAACATGGCACTACATTGTCGTAAGTGTGACCTTTGGAATTATCTATTCTATCGCAACCTAGTTTTTCTTTGCTTCCGCAGTATATACATTGAGATTTAAGAATATTTTTTACAAACCAGTCTCTATCTAAATTAAATTCTCTATCAGCTTTCCAATCTTTTAGTTTGTATGCAGATAGTAATTTAGAAGCTCTTGTATACAAATTGTATTCTCTAGGCTTTCCTTTAGATTTGTATTTCTTTCCAAACAAGATTTCTTCAATTGTGTAATTCTTATTCTTTAAATATCTTATTAACAAACCATTATAAGACATTCCGTATTCTTCTGACCACTCACGCAAAGTTTTAGTTTCTCCATTGTAAGTAAGTCTTATTGTGTGTGTATTTGTTTGTGCAAGTTCTAAGTTAGTTACCCATTCAAAGTTATCCGGTCCAAACGGTTTATTTTTATCTTTCCTACTCAATCTGAGACCATTTTTATAACTTTTATGCACATCTTCATAGAAGACAGGAAATTTTCTCCAGTCATTAACAACTCCTGCTTTCCTTCCTTTCTCTGTATAGAGAATAGCTCTCCAAGAATTAAAAAGATATGGGTTATTTTCTCTTAGTTCTTTACAGCTTTCCATGAGTTATTTATAGTTATTGTGATTTTTTCTTTATTGTTGTTTGCTTCTTCTAGTAATGCAAACAATTTATTAAATGTTTTCCTAGAATTAGAAATCCAATTTGTGTCTTTGCCATTCCATTCACCAACCCCAATACATCCTTCACTCTCTTCAGCTTTATTTAAACTATGAATTCTAATCCCACTAAAATTAGGTACGTTAAGGATTTCCGGCAATATTTTCTTAAACCTTGGTGAATACGATAATACCATTTCGTATATACCTTCAGGTATTGCAGTTTTACCATAAATCTTTTCTCCTTCTGGTCTTACTCTATCTTCAAGAGTATCACACAAATGTGTATCGTTTACCCACAGTTCTCCAATAGTTGCAGAGCTACCTAGAAAGATTCTATTTAATGTTAATTCCATTACGCAGCAGGTGTTTCTAATGCAGCAACTCTAGCTTCCAAACTTTCAAGATCCTCACTTAGAGTAGTTAATCTAAGGTTCAACGCTGAAATCAATTCTCTTACTTCACTATCATTATAGTTCTGAAGACTAGCAAGTTTATTTTTCTCTTGTGTAGTATAATCTTCAGTAGATAGTCCTTTACCTTCAACTTTATCTTCTTTGTTTTGTTCTAAATCCGCTATCTGTTGCTTTATCTGAGAAATGTCTTCAGTAGCTTTATTATTAACTAAAACCCATTTAGTACCATTAAAATACTTTAAATCCCCACCATTTGGATTAGATGATAGATCTGCCCAATATTTAACAGAAGCAGGGTTGGGTTGAATTGTACTAGCTAGGATATCGTATTTGTTATTGTATAATGTGCTCATATTGTTTAAAATAAAAAAGGTTGACTAAATAGCCAACCTTTGTGTTTTTAGATTTCTTTTTTTATTTCTCCCTCTGGTTCTACCTTTTTATCTTCAGCAGAATTGGGTGGAGTGTTCTTTATTACTTCCGGACGAACAGCAGATACGTTTTGTAAAAGTTGTTTAAGCTCTTTCACTTCAGCTTTTAAGTCATCAAGTTCTTTGAAATCTTTTGTCACATTGGTTGTTATGTCCGAATTTATATTAAGTATTTTTAAGATGTCTTCACATCTCCGCATTTCCTCATCAATCTTACTCAGGCTCTCTTTCTTAATTCTACAATCATCAAGAGACTGTCTAACCATGTTAACAATTTGTGATTTTTCTGTGGCTATAGTAAGACCGATGGATGAATCGGTCATCATTGTTTTATCTTCAGATACTGACAGTTTTCTTTGTTCACCATCACACGAAATCACTAGATCCACGAGCTTACGTCTATTTTGCATAGGCATCGGAAATTGTGTCGGTGGCACTGGTTCGTCTCTCCAACAGGCTACCTTCATGCTTCTCTAAAGCTGTTGCCAACTTATCTATAGCTTCTGTAGGGGATTGATGGCGTTTAATTTGTTCTAATATTTTGTTCAAATGCATAGTTTCAATTTATTTATTGATTAACACTAAATTGAAATGTATTGCAATTATTCTGATATGTGTATTACTCTAGTATCTAATACTTGAATTAGATCGTTAGAGTTTATAATTTGATATTTACTTATTTTATCTTTTTTAAAATCGAAGTGAATTAATCTTTGAAACCAATTCTTATAACGTCTTCTATAGACTTTATCTTCGTATACAAATAAATCTTGATGATTTAGTATTTCCATAGTATGTGTGAACACGCTATCTTTTCTAGCCACCGTGATGGTTGTCAATTGATTTGGTTTTAGCTCTACACAGAAATCCTTTTCTTTCGAAGGGATTATTCTTACTGTGGTATCTCTAATTACGGTCTCAGTAGATGCTACTTGACGTAGTTGCTTATCTTTGATATTTAGCTTCTTTTGTTGATCTCTGGCGACCTTTATTAGACTATCATTAGAATTTTTAAAATCATTTACTGTCAATTCCAACAACCTTGCTTCATTTTTATTTTGATTTGCAATATCTTCCCATACTTGAGCATTGTTCATTGCAATCCCTACTTGTTTATCTAAGTCATTTACTTTCTTGGTAAGTCTGACATTATTAAACAATAGTAAACTAAAAATAACAGCAATTGCTAATTTTACTTTGGAAAATATCATTTTATTTTCTTTACTAATTTCTTTATTTTTGGTAAATCATCTTTTTCTATTGTAATGTCTAAATACTTTTCTCCTTTGCTACGTATGAATTTACTAAAGATTTTCCACGGTCCAGTAGGATCAATTGCTTGAAGGTTTTCGATCATCGACCATAGTTCAACTCCACAGACAATTCCTGAAAATGCTTCTACCAAATGCATGTCAATTGACTTTACTATTTCTGTGTCCATAAGATGACAACAAGAAATTATCATTGCACAGTTTCCGAATTTCTTTAAAGTAGACCATAATCTTCTAGATTCAAACTTACCACAATGAGTAATTGATACTTTGGTGCCAAGAATTGCATCTATAAGTATAAATACACACACTACAACTATTACTGCCCATATTGGAGCAAAGAATGTAGATAACCAACCCATTGCACCAGATAGTAAACAGGCAACAAATTTAATCGGTCCGTCATTAACTAATTCTTTAAAGTAATTCACTGTAGCTACACTTTGAGCTGTTAATATAATATTATTTATTTTTTGTAACATTACAATAATTTGAAAGAGGATGATTGAAAAACAAAACGCTAACCAATACAATATTAGCTAGCGTTCTGATATCTTTTGACAGTTTATTTAGTAAACGTCAATAAGGTTTAAAAGTTCTTTATTTATAAATTGACACTACCCTAAGTAATAGCGGTTATTTGTTCACTATTTGATCATCTTGCATTTGTTCATAAGCAATGAAATCTGAATCTACTTGTTCCTTCAATTCTTTTCTCTTTTGTAAGAAATCTTTGTAAATATCTATATAACTTTCATCTAATATCCCTAGTAATGCAGCATTATAGTCATTCAATTTCTTTGCTTCAACATCTGTACCCCATAATTCATTAATACATGTTTCTAATATCTTATTAGCCGTTAATGTGGGCCATACAGTTACTTCATAATAGGAATAACCAATATACTCATCTCTTTGTTCTTCTTGTATATCCCATCTATATAGATAATATCCACCATTATCTTTTTCTATTGTACTGGGTATTTTATCACTATATGTTCTATTCATATTATTCTGTAGTTATTTCAGTTGATTTATATTTTGGGAAAAAGCAAAGGCGAGACCCGATGTTATTAGCAATACCAGACGAATTAGTCGTACCCACGTCAACTAGGCCAGCATTCAACCCATCGTCCGAGCGACCACCAACTACTACCAATTGCATGCGGCTAACTGATGTGCTGGTGTAGTAGTTGTAACACCAGTAGGTAGAGGTGCTACCGCCGACCTCCGTGGCTATTATATCGCCATCTTCCCCAAGCAACATCTTTTTGACGTGACCATTTATACGACAGACATTACCCTTCTTGTCATAACCCGTGTAAGAGGTATCGCTGAAGTTCGATGGGTCACTGGTAGTCCATAGTATAGATAATCCTGAATCGCCTGTGGTAACCTGTATATTGGCCCCGTCAGTGTGTTTCCAGATATGACCGAACGGATTCTCTATACCACGATACCTGTTAGCCATCAATGTAGCATGAGTACCATCGGAAGCATTTTTCACCACATATGCCTTCTCTCCAGATCCATTACCAAATTCGTTAGTATAACCACATTGAATAAGTGGATTATTATTATTGAAATTTGTCCAATCTGTCATTTGTGTTGGACCGTTTCCTAATCCACCCTGTGAGAATCCATTAGCATCTTTTTGAGCATTAAATGGTTTTTGACTATTTAATGTAGCATATTCTACTGCAAATAACCAGAATAGAGTCTTATGCGCTCCATATGTATACATTTCCCAACCACTACCTCTCTTTCTGGCAGCTTGCCGGAATTGGTCTCGGGTAAGGTTGGTGACAGGGAGACCCAGCAGAGAACGATAGGTATCATCCCATTCAGCGGTGTTGTCACCACCTCTAAAATTAATTGAATTAGGATCACTTAATTTACTAGCTCCAGCCGCCGAACATAATAAATTATCGGTTCTATACATTCTGGCTTCATATGTTGAGATATAGAACTTATCTACATGTTTATACCCAGGTAATGGAATTTCGGACAACATCATCCTAAATTTAGTGCCATTAAAATACAATTTATACCAATGTTCAGGTATCTCTGTCATAACAGCATAATCCAAATAGCTTCCACCCCATGAAAGCTCATTATCCAAATATTCTTTAACTCCACCATCTCTATCCAAAAGACACCTTCTCATCTTACTCTGGATAGGTAGCTCTCTATGCAATTGAATATTACCTACTCTAACCCCATCAGGACTAGATGATGCAGTATCCCACTCAACACCATACGCATATCTTTCTTCTAGATCTGGTATATCTTCCCAAGCTGGAGACCATTCAGTAGAAATATCACCATATTCAAGTTTAATCTTATGGATGGTGGAAATTGATGTGCCAGTTTTAGGAGAACTAAATACAACCATATGTGTATTATCAGCTACTGCATCTTCGATATTAGTAATCCATTTAAAAGTCTTACTGGCCTTCCCATTTACAAAGTCAGTCTTACTGAACTGAGCCATAGAACCTACTGCACCAGTAGAGTTATATATAGTGAACATTTCCTTATCATCACCCAACTCTCCAAAAATAGTCAATGTTACTTGTGTTCCTTTAGATATCTGTTCAGTTAGCCAGTAATTAGCCATCTCATACTTGGAATTACTCACCTCCTTCCCCGATCCCAGCAACAGGTTCCTCCCGTACACGGGAAGCTTACGATACTTGCCATCATTCATTAAAGCTTTTGATCCGTCACCTGTAGTATGTATTATTACTTCCTTAACATTAAGATCAGTAGAATTATCTGTAATACTTGCCTGTATAGAAATTCCATCAGTTACCGGAATTAAATAATCATTATTAACCTGAGTTTCCACATCTAAATTCTGACGTATCCACATTTGTATAGAACAATGATTAACCCCCATAGTTTGTTGCGCATAAAACCAAATAGAATTATCACCATTGGTGTTATATCCGCCAAAAAGACTTGATATATACTCACCATTATCTCTAATTGGGAGTGTATTAACAAAACCGTTTGGAACCTTCTCTAGTAATGTATTATAGTCTTCTTGAGATATAGATGGAGTATCGTCGTTTGCCACTTTCATGAAGATGTCAAATACCGTATAATCCGCTAAATCAGCTTTAGTAGCCAATTTATCATCTACATATTTTTTGTTAACATCCACAGTAGGTATAGTAGGTTTACTAGTAAGATCATTGTAACTACCAGATGTAGCTACAGTAGATAATGTAGGTTTATTCAATATCAATGCATCTCCTTCTGTAGCATTCCAATCAGCATTAACATTTACTTCGGCACCAGCAGCAATGCCATTCAACTTTGTCTTATCTGAAGGTAACATCAAACCAGCTAAAGCTGTAGTAGATGCAGGAAGATTCAATTCTATATTTTCTACTGCATTGGTTACTAAGTTCCTTTTATCCAGAGTAATAGAGATATCTGTTGCTGTAATGTTCTTAGTAGCAGCTTCAATTACTTCATTGATGTTTGTAACTTTAGTTTTATCTGCAGTAACATAATCATTAGTACTTAAACTCTTACCTTCTACTTTATCAACTTTAGTGTCAATAGCATTATATACCTCAGTAAAGTCAACTTCTGGTATATTTACTACAGACCATATACCATTTTGTCTAGCGTACTGTGAACCATCTTTAGGTGCTTCTTCTACTGGTTCCTGACCATGATCACTACTTAAGTATGGTATTTTAACCCATTCTCCATTATATTTTACTTTAATTACCATAATTAAATATTAAATATTTGTTTGCCAATTGTTTTAGCTTCTGTTCTAAGTGTTTGAAAAGATTGCCATTCATCATATCTGGTAATAGGTTGACTGCCACTAAGCAATTGTTCAACCATATTAGATTTTAATGCTGCTTCTTCATCTGCACTATACTTTGTTCTAATGATTTTACTTACGAACGAATCGTAGGTTGGTTCTTCATCGAATTTTAATTCATAATAGGCATAACCATGTATATCTTCAGAATTAACTTCTTCAATATCCCATCTAACTGCCCATTCATTCATTCCTAGGTATTCTATTACTTTAGGTATATTATCACCCTGTACTTTTTTTAATTCCATCATCACTTAATAATTTTTGTCTATAATCTTTAAAATTATAAGATCTCGTAAAGCGATACCATAAATTATGACAGTTTCCATATTTACACCATCCCCAATAAGCTGCTAATGCTGCTAGCCTCTTATTCTTACTTTTATAACTTAATTTATGAATAAACTTCTTTTTGATATCTTTCCTGAGTAAAGTATGATCATGGTAAAATACATAACCAATAAAATCTATACCTCTTGCTTCTACAGGAAATATCTGCCAATTACGTTTTATTTTTAATTTCAAATTATCGGCTAGATATTTTTCAATCTCTTGTAAGCAATATCTTAAGTAATCTTTATCTGGGTGTAATATAACAATATCATCACAATACCTGTAATAATATTTTATTTTTAATACTTGTTTAATCCACCTATCGAACCAAGTCAAATTCAAATTTGCTGCAAATTGAGATATGTAATTTCCAATTGGTAAACCTTTTGGTGTAGAATAAACTACATGATGTAATAATCTTAATAGTTTCTTATCCTTAAATACCTTTTCAAATTGTGAATATAACACATCTTGATCTACAGAAGGAAAGAACTTTTTAATATTTAATTTTAAACAATATTTTGTGCCTTCTTTATCAGCTTTTAAATCTCTTTTCAATCTCTTTACTCCATAATGAATACCTCTTCCTTTTAAACAGTTGAAGGTATCTGCAGTAAATCTATTAACAAGGTAAGGTTCTATAACATTCATTATAGCATGATGGACTATTCTGTCTGGATAATACGGTAGCCTATATGTTTCTCTTTCTTTGTTACCACGATCGGCGATGATTGTATATACGCAGTATTCCGAAGTACGATAAGTATCTTCTATTAATGCCTTTTGTAACCGGACCAGATTTTCATATGGATTCCTGTCAAATTTCTTAACGCCGTATCTTTTAGTTTTACCTAGCCTAGCCTTCTTTTCAGCCCGGACCAGATTTTCATATGATATTATCCTGTTAAATAAATTGCCTATTCTTTTCATAAGCTATTTTGGTGGTAAGACCCGTTCGCACAATACTACTAGGGTCTCTTCAAAGCACCTGTTATCTTTTACCTAGAGGTAAGGCTGATCTAAGTTCAACAAACATTTTTGTAAGTATCTGAAAGTATCTGTTAGTTCCAAAATTTCACTGATATTCGTCAACGAATCCGAGGAAGCATTATGAGCACTAGCTATGAAGACTCTGCATTGAGAACCATTATCTGAATTACCTGACTGTTTTTTCAAGTATGAAATAATGTGACAGCAGTCTTACTATAAAGTCATCTCATAGTAATTCTTTTAGATCCCGCCCTTGTTATTAATATTTAATTATCTGTATTACTCAGGACTATGCCTGCATTTTCTTAAATGTATCTGAATCAACTACAACGATCTTACCATAAAAGGCTAATCTTGCACCGAAATCCGGCCACGAAGCCGAGGAAGCACTACGAGCACCAACCACGAAGACCCCGCACCCAGAACCATAATCCGAACAACCCGACCGTAGAAAGATTCCATTTCCTGTTGGATTAAACCAGCTATAATCGGAATAGTAAGTAGTTTCAGATCCACCATGTGCTGTAGGAACTACATCACCATATTTGCCTTGAGCTACGGCTTTAGTCCATCCATCATATCCATTAGTTGCAGCTGGATTAGGTTCATATCCTACAACTCTGATATTAGTAGCACCTGCTGCTTCAAGCTCTGCTACATCCTTATCTGGGAATGAACCTCCATCATATACAACGTATTTACCTTTTAAAATGTTTATTCCTTGTACAAACTCCCACTTACTGTAATAGCAGTCTTCTATACCTAAGAAGTTAGTTGAATAGTATCCAGTATCTTCTATAACTGCAACTTTACCATCTTTATTACCAATAGTAATTGTTCCACCAGTCTTACCGTAGTTGTATCTCTTATTACCTCCAGAACATGGAATAGAACTATTGCTTGTACTAATATTAGTAGTCTTATAGTAGGCGCAGAACATTCTAGCTATAGTGGCGTGTGATCTATAATCTCCAATACCCCATAAAGGCCCATGTGTTTTAGCTGCTGTAACAAACTCAGCCATTGTTTTTGAAGCTGTACTTGTCTGTGAAGCTGTACTTATCAGCATACCTTCTACGTTTATTGCTCCTTCAAATGAACCTAATAACATTTCAGGTTCTTCAATATAATTACCATCTATTTGCTGTTCAGATATGTAAGTTCTCCAAATGCCAGGGCTTCTTTCTATAGTTTTGTGATAGTACTTTGGAAAATAAACCATTCTATTCTGATGATTATTCATAATTGTAATATTTGTGCCATCTGGCCAATTAGCACTATTCTCTTCGTTACAATAACTAATTAATGCAGCATCATCACCACTAGGCATAGCAATGCATCTCTTAAACTTACTTCTTAATGATTCAATTACATTTCTATTACCACCTGTCAAACACGTTGTAGATGAAGCGTTTTCATTGTTTTCATACCAATATGCTAGAGTATCTTCTAGATTAGAAGTATCTACTAATGTTTTATAATACCAGGTTCCATTATAAGAACCAAATAATATGGAACTTTTATTAATTAAATTTACTTGACCTGAACAATATTTTGGTAATCCTGTTGTGTTATCTTTTCCATCATTAGCATAAAGACCCAAAACACACCACCCCGAGACAGCAGGAGTAATTTCTCCTTGTAGCAATACATGGGAAGTTTCACCAGTATAATTGTTTATTGCCCATTTACATAATGCAATCAAAAAATCCTCTGTCGGATAGCCAACTGTCTCATAATCTGATCTTAATAAACCCTGACTTATTAAATCAGTTATTTTTGGAAAATTAATATATAATGCAAGATTACCATTTTTATATCCAGCATGATAACCATCTAACAAATCAGCATCTAATCCACTACCTGTACCATCATTACCAGCGTGCCATACTTTACTACCATTTACAGTTAAATTCTTTGCTTTTACTTCGAGTGAATTTAGATTGATGGCATTCATACCGCTTATTGTCATGTTATGGGTGTCTGCACCTGAAACACCATACTGTAACCATAACCCACTGGTAGGATTGTCAACGATTCTCCATGCTGTATTTTTATTTGAACTTGATCCCCATATAAAAGCTGAATCTTCTGTAGAACCAGTTGTAGAGTTTAATTTTATATTATATTTATTACCAGAGACATGTAAATTAGCATCCGGAGCAGTTGTACCTATACCAACTTTACCATCAGATGTTATCCTCATTCTTTCGACGTTATTTGCCGAAGTTCTAAAATAGATTTCGTTGCTATTTATATAAGTATTATATCCTTTGGCTGCAAGGTCGTAGCCTATATGAAGATTATTAGTATTACTAAATCCAAAGGAATCAAGGTTATTACCATTAGTATCTTTTACATAAATAGTATGGGAATTGTTCATATAGATGTGATCCACATTAGTCATATTACCACTAATATTTGCACTACCATCAAATGCTTGTCCCCATATAGTTCTAGCAGTAGCTAACTTAGTAGCAGTTGCAATATTATCAGAAGCAGTTAATGCAGCATCAAGCTTAGTCTTATCAGCAGCAGACATTACACCAGCTTTACTAGTAGTAGCTTTATCAATAGTTATTGCACTACTATCTGCTGTACCTGTTGTAGGATTTTTCTTTTCCAGAGTAATAGCAACAGCATTAGCATCTGCAGTAGCACCTGTAGCATTAGATACATAACTACCTAAATTAGTTACTTTCTTTTTATCTTCAGCTGTATAGTCTTTAGTAGATAAACCTTTACCTGCTTCCTTCTTTACAAATAATTCATCTGCTTGTGCTTGACTATAACCATCAAATGTAAAATCATAGTTTTCACTAGGATCCAACCACATGATCTCTTCCTCAGTAGGTTCAGTATCTGAGATCTTAATATCCTCTGGAATAGTCACGTTCTTATTAACAACATTGAGTTCTACTCTTTTAGTAATAGTCTCAATCTTATTAACTTGTGCACCTGCTTCAATATCCTGTAACTTTGCAAAGTCTTCTTTAGACATCAAACCATTAGATGTTAATGAAGCTAATTCAGCAGTACCACCTAATGTATCCCAACCTTCGCTTGTCCATGCGTAGTTAGTGTCATTCTTACGAACATTCCACACATCACCAATTACATTACCTTCAGTAGGAAGATCTTCAATCGTATCTACAGATCCCTTGAAAATATATACAGAAGTAAACTTACTGTCTACTTGGGATTTATTATAGTAATTGTTAGCAAGGTCATCTGCTACTACCTTTATATTAGCATCAGTTTGATCCTTAGTATAATACCTAGTATCATGAGTATGAGTAGTTACTTCACCTACTAATACAGCTTCAATAGCTGCTTTACTAAGTTCAGCATCTTTACCGGGTTCTCCTTGAGGTCCTTGGAATCTACCCATATTAACCCATTCTGTACCATTCCAGAAGTATAAGTCTGTACCAACAATATAAGAATCACTAAGTTGTGGATCTACTATAGTATCTAAATCTTCTGGACTATCAAGACTACCTTTTAATACAATACCTGAGGATGGCCAACCAGTATTTACATATACATCATCAACTTCATCCCAAAGATACCAATAGCCGTCGTCCCCTACTTTGGGAGGATTGTCTGCATATTCTTTAGCTCTATTAGCCTGAGTATTAGCATTATTGGCAGCAGTAGTTGCATTTGTAGTAGCCTGTTGTGCAGCTGTTTTAGCCTCATTTACGGCAGTTATAGCATCAGCTGTATTCTTTTCCCTTGCAGCCTCTTGAGTCTCTCTAATCTCCTCATTTGCCTGTCTAGTGGCTTCATTTGACACTCTTTCCTGTTCTGCTGTATCACGAGCTGTTTCAGCTGCTATTCTAGCATCTTCGTTATCTACACGTTTAGTTTCAGCTGCAACTCTTCCCTCTTCAGAACTGATTCTCTTTGTTTCTTCCTCAATTCTTTTCTGTTCATTTGTATTGCGTTCAACTTCAGCAGATGCTCTTAATGTTTCTGCACTAGCTCTAGAACTTTCAGCAGATATACGATTAGCTTCATTAGTTTTACGAATATCCTCTTCAGACCTTCTGGAGTTCTCTGCAGCAATACGCTCATTCTCAGCAGTTACCCTTTTAGACTCTTCTGCTTTCCTACTGTTTTCATTAGAGATACGTGTATTCTCATTACTTACTCTGGTATTTTCAGCATTTACTCTACCTTGTTCCGCAGTAACACGTAATGCTTCTGCTTCTTTAACAGCTTGTTCAGTAGCTTCTACTTGAGCTTTAGCTTCTAATGCTTCTGCTGCTGCATCTAATGCAGGTTGTTTTAATGATTGAACCCATTCTGCTTCAGTACCTACAAAACCGTGTTGTACTGCTACTTCGTATGCTGACCAACCTTGAATACCTTGCATACCAGATAAGTCAACAATGAACTTCCAGCCTTCTTGAGTCTTTAAGTAAACCTTAGCATCATCAGGGTCTTCTACATCATTAGCATTAATAATTACATATTCACCTAACTTTACATCAGCAGTACCCCAGTCAGCTTCCATTGCTTCTATTGAAGGATATTCCTTCTTGTAAGTGAAAGCATCACCAATAGCAGATATACCAGTATTAACATATTGTTTAGTGTCATAGTTATAGATCCACCACTCATTATCTACAATCTTTGGTGGATTACTAGCAATCTCTTCAGCTTTATCAGTAGCAGCTATTGCATCATCAACTACACCTTCAATTTCTTCTACAGCTTGGTTAGCTTTATCTGCAGCTTCATTTGCTTTATTAGCTGCATCTAGTGCAGCAATAGCTGCATCTTCAGATGCTTTGCTTAAACTATCAATCCAATCTTGTTCACTACCTTCGAAACCTAATTTAACTGCAATATCATAAGCACTAAGACCACGAGCTTCTATACCTGTATCTACATATACTTTGTTGATAGGATCATAAGTAAACCAATGATCATTCTCACCTATATATGGAGTCTCTGCAGTAGCTTTTACTCCAGTATCTCTATTGTCTACCCACCAGTTGCCATTAGAACCAATAAATGGTGGTACATAGTCATCTTTGCTTACATCAAAGAGTACAACCCATTTTTCTATATCACGATTGTAAACTTTAATTACTCTACCTTTTGAATCTGCTCCCAAGTCAACCCAGTACCCAACCTGATCTGGATTGGGTACGGTTATACTTGCAAACCATTCATAATATACATTATTCTTAATCATATTATAATGAGTATGGATTATCTTGTTTTATTTTTTCTACTGCTTCTCTCCATTCTTGATATGCTGCTGCGGCTTTCTCTTCCTCTCCAAATTCTCTGTACTTTACATAAGCCATATACAATCTATCTGTACTAGTATTATATAAATTCTCTCTACGCTTTCTTATTTCTTCATTAACTACAGCTGTATCTCTAGGAATCATATAAAAAGCATTATATAAATCTAGATTAGGATTGGCTAAATTAAATTCTATTTGTTCACTAGACGGATGCATGTAACCTCCTTGAAGTAATCCTTCGTAAGAATCTACAAATTCACTTTCTTTTAATCCTTTGTACCAATCCTCTGGAGCTTCTATCATTCCACCTGAACAAAGTAAATATATCTTTTCTTCCATATTATTGAGCATAACCGATAATTACTAAATCTATTGCATCACCATGATCACCAACGTCATGTCTATTATTATCTGTATCCACACAAATCATTTTAAATGAACTAGAAGATGTAGAAGTTACTCCCACAGTTCCTCTAAATCCAGCAGAATCTGAATAAGGAGAATTATTTCGTGCTTGCCCTTGCCATAAAACTACATAATTTGTATGACCAATATTGTGATATACTATATATTCTCCAGTACCACTTCTGTTTATAGAACTAACTTGACATCCTCCTTGAGAATAAATTGTTCCTCTTAAATTACTACCATAATGACAAATAGTTTTAACACCTGGGATATTCCATCCACTTAATGAACCTACTGATACGTTTCCTGTAAAGGTAGCAGTGGATGCAGAAATAGTACCAGTAATGCTAGCATTACTAGCATACACATATCCTGATTGAGTTACTCTAAACGGAGCAGACCCCCTATTATCAAAAATATTTCCTGCCCAAAATCTTACAGCATTACTACCAGTTCCTCCACCAGTAATACCTGCATTAGCTGAAACTTCTCCATCTCCTACGGTTATTGTTCCTCCACCATAGATCTTTAATGCTGCACTGTTACTTGGTCTTCCACCTGTTACGGCATTGTTACCAAATGACATAATTGGCCATTTGTTAGTTATATCGGATTCATATCTACCATCTAAGAAAAATCTACCACTACTAGCTGCAATACAATTATTATAAAAATCCATACCAGCAATAGTAGCTTTTTCCGCAAACAATAGCCCAGTAGCGATAGATTCAAAAGATGCTCCAAATGAAGACCAATATGATGTGTTACTTCCTGGGGTTACATTCTTAAAAGATGATAAACCTCTTCTTCCATTAGCAACCATATAATAGACACTACCATATTTAACGACATCTCTTACATCAGGGTTAACTGTCCATGCATAATACTTACTAGAACTGTATTCTCCACGATAACTTAAAGATGGACCATTCCATCCATCTGAACCAGGTGCTCCAGTATTTCCTTTATCCCCTTTATCTCCTTTATCACCCTTTTCACCATCTTTACCAGAATGTGGTAATGGATCAGTCCAGTATCCACCTATACTTTCATCGTAAGCCATTTTTCCAGCATTTGGATCATAATTACCTGAACTAATCCAAGTAGTTTGAGATGAACTGTATTTTGGATCTGGATACCATATATATCCTCCAGAAGTTGCACCACCAGAAGAGGGTCTATATGTAAATGTAGGTCTACTAGGTTTATTACTAGCACTCGAAGTATTACAGAATATTTGTATAGGACTATTGCCTACATCACCGTTTACTCCTGCTTTAGATTTAGTGACAACAAAATCAACACTATCTACTACCTTATTACTACTTGCTGGTGATATAAAATCTACCCTCCACATGGCAGAATCAGAAGTCAATGATGTACACTTAATTGTTTGTGTACTTTGGGTATAAGTTACACTACCAGTACCAGTTTGTAAAGAAGTAGTAAGTTTAAAATCAGTAACATCTTGAGAACCATATTTCAATCTAGCTGTAGTAGTAGCAGTAGAATAATCTGTTACTACTCCACCTGAATCTGCTGGTACACCAGTGTTTTCATTTGTAAGGATACCTCTATATACATTTTCACCATCACGAACATTATTAATAGTCATGAAATCTGAAAATTCTGCTCCTGCTCCTGATACCACACATTTAAAACTAATTTCATCTTTTTTTGTACTAGTGAAATAGATACCATTGTAACTAACTACTAATGTATTATTTGTTTCATTAGCTAACAATTGCCAATCATATGTACCAGCTATCGCCCAATACCATTTATAAGATGGATTAATTATATTAAATGAATCTGCAGTAAGAGTGATTGTGGTGTTTTCTGGAACAGTTTTACCTGTTTTATAGTGGAAGAATTGTTCTCCAGACATATATACATATGCTGCATCTTCTCCATTAAAACCATTTTCACCATTAGCTACTTTATTAACGTACCATGTCTTAACTATAGATACTCCATCTTCTAATGTTACATTTAAATCTATACTAGCCTGTTTCTGACTTATTGAAGTAAGGGTTACTTTAGAACCAGTTATACTTACAGTAGCTCCACCAGAAGTAGTAGAATATGTTATACTTTTAATAGCAATTGGATTAATACCATGATACGAGTAAACATCTGTAGTAATAGTAGACAAATCTACTAATGGTGTAACTCCATCTGCATCGAATGGTACTGCAACCGTACCATTGCTTAAGTCAATATAATATGCATCGAGACCTTCTGCACCATTTGATAATTTAGCTAATTGGGTATCATCATAGTAAGTAGTACCATCAGAATTTGTAACAGTACAACGAATGCTTAATGTACGGGAATCTGTCGGCATTGCTGTATATGGAAAGTCTATAGAACTTTGTGCAGACAATTTGGTTCCTTCTGCATTAAGCATCTTCCATTCGTATGTAGGATTTTCCATCCCATATACATTTGCAGTTAAATGAATAGTTCTTGGAGTAGGAGTTCCTGAGAAATCGGGAGTATCAAATAAAAATAACCGATCACCTACAATTTCTACCCATTTAGCTTTGTCATCCCCTGATTTACCATCTTCACCTTTTGAAACTTGCTTTTGCCATTGATCATCATTCTCATTTGGTTCATCTTTAGTACCATTAGGGTCCATACAGATCCATAAACTACCTTTGTGACTTACTTGGTCATAATAATAGTAAGTGTTGCCAGAAACCCAAATACCTCTGTATACAGGTACTCTAACGATTCCTGTGTCAGAAGTTTGATAAATTGTACCTACAAATTTAGTTTGATCACCACCAATTACAACTCTTTCACGAACTACACCATCCTCATCAGCTAGAGAAAAAGTATCAATATTCTTATAGTAAGAGATTCTAGGGGCATTATCACCTTTAGCACTAATAAAAATTGCATTACGTCTCTCATCCATTTGTAAATTGTAGTCTGGATCAGATTCGTACATATGACCTAATTGTAATATTTCATCATCTGCTTCTGGCTTACCACTACCTGGCTCGCATACGTCTTTAGACAACGTGATGTAATTACTACCAGTAGCATTTACTTTACGCCAATATCTTTTAACATTTTTACCATCAAATTTTTGGCATATTGCTAAGTCATTAACTATAAATTGATTATACTTAGTACCTTCTTGATCATCAAAGTAGCATTTATAAGAATCCGCCAATTCTTCTACTTCGATACATTTCATATCTGCTACAGTAACTAGAATGTCACCACCTACAGCTTTAATCTCATTTACTGTAAGTTCATTTATTGTCATATTACCTCTAACAAACAGATTGTCTAATTCCATATTCCATTTGGAACCTAATGGATATAAACTAGCTCCAACACCATCCCAACCAGAACGAAATGTGTTTCCTGCTTGTAAACCTTGTAACATTGTTATTTTACCATCCGCAGTATCCCCATGCTTATTTAAATAATCTTCTGCAGTCTTTAAAGAAGTATATAAGAAGTTATCTGCAGGAGGAGTACTTTCTCCATACTTGATTACAGGTAAAGAACCAGAACTACTTGCAACTGCTTCTACTTGATTCTCAAGTTTAGATAATGCTTGGTTTAATGTATCTGTAGTAGTTAATGGAGCCGCACTACTACCTTTATAATAACCAGATAGTGGAAATATAGTTGCTGTACTTTGGGTATGATAGCCTGGAGCAGATCCACTACCACCCCCATTTGCAATAAGTTCAGATAATGCTGTAATAGTATTCTCAGCTACTGTGAGTCTATTGAGAGCATCCTGTAATTGTTGTAATGTAGATCTATTATCAATATCATCTATCCATTCTTGCATAGTACCACCAATCTCTGACATATCGGTGTCATGCTTAGTATCTAAAGTAATGATCTTATTATTTAATACATCATAGTAACTAGTGATAGTACTATTAAGGTTAGTAGTTACACTAGTATCTCCTTCTACTATCTTATTACTAAGATCTTTATAATTATCATTTACTTTAGTATCTAGTATCTCAACATCTTCTTCTACAGCATCTACTCTCTCATTAGTAGCAAATGTACCTGATAGTGATGTAGTAAAGCTTCCACTAGTAATATTTTTATTACTACCATCTTGTACAAGGGTAATGAGGTCTTGCTCTTGCAGTTTAGTTGTTAGTTCAAATTGTGATATCTTTTTATTCATATTACTCTTGGATTATATGTTCCTTTACTTCAGTTAATATACAATCAGAATCAATATCTTTTTCTGGATAGAAATTCATTTGTTTTTTTAAGCAATGAAGATACCCTATAATTTTATCTACGTCGTCCTGAGTAATAGGAAACTCTTCGTCATTTAAATTATTAGCTGCCCATTTAGCTAATTTATCTAAATGCAACAATAGTACTAGATTTGTAATCGAAACTCTATCCAATTTTGCATTGTACTTTGTAGACTGATTAACCAATTTACCAACTTTATTTACATAATTCGCAATATCCATCTTTACAATTTTTACAGTCATCAATAGTACAATTACACGTTCTCATATCAAGTAAATTCAGCATTTCATTATAATACTGTTCTGCATCATCTGCAAGATTCAAAGTAGTAGCATTATCATAAAGTGTTTTCTTAAACAGAAACATCATTATTTTATCCTTCATTTTGTTATCTAGGCAGTTGTGGCAATACGTAGTTAGCAGTTTTATTTCTGCATAATACAATGATTCATTCATTTCCATATCAATCGTATATAAAATAAAAGGGGAAAGGGATATTACTCCCAATCCCCTTTTTGGTTTGAATTATATTTTTTGATTAAGCAACTTCTACAAAAGCTTTTAAAGCTGTCATAAATGCAGAGTCTTCAAGTTCACCAGCATTTACATACAATTCACAAGCTAATGGAGTTGTTTTGATGTATTGATTATCATCACTAAGATATTTGTTATCCCATTCGATAGACAATGTATCGTAAGTAGCACTTAAATCAGCTTTCAATTCAGGAGCAATGTACGGATAGATACCGTTTGCACGATGAGTAATACCTCTATAACCAAGAGCTGCGTTTTCACGATCACGAACAATCTTCGGATTACCTTTACCAGGAGTACCTTGAGTCTTAGCAATCGTTAAATTAGCAATAGGATACATTACATTACTCAACAACCCAGAAGGAATAGTTTTCCACATAAATGCTTCTACAGAAACTTGGGAATAATTTGAATCCAACATAATACCTTCATTATACGGCATTTCTTTTGCATTCAAAGTAAGTATAGCAGCTGAACTAGTTGCTACTACTCTAGCTTCTTTGTGTTTGTTGATCTTGTTTTTAAAAGCTGTAATCAAATCAGTTGCACTTGTACTCTTTGCAATAACTTCATAAGTATGAGTAAATTGTCCTGGTGCTTCATAAATGTCAGTGTATACTAAACGTAATACATAACGATGTCCAACTTCTGGAGCAACATCAGTAGCAGTAATTACAATTTTATCCTCAGCTGCAGCTACATATTCACTAAATACCATGTTAGGTTTAGAACCCTTCATGATCGGCATTGAAAAACGAATAATTGATTTTGTAGACTTTTCACCTTTTACATTATAAACATCTTCTTTACCTTCGCAAACACCGATGTATAATGAACTAGCAGCTTTTGCTCCGTTTACATCTTTTACAATTGCTCTATTTTGATCAAATAATGCAATCTGACCTTCTGTCAATGCATCTACTGTCGTATAAGATGCAGGTGCATCAGTACCAATAAGTACCGTATTCACATGATTAAGCATAATTTTTATTTTTATTTTTGTTAAACTTTAATTAGACGTCTAGCTTAACATTTTGATTAGTTCTTCTACTTTCGTGTTTCAGATTTCCTCGTCAAACTAAACTATTTCGTATAATCATTCCATTGTACTAACTTCGTTCATATACGATTGATATCTTGGATTAGCCTTATTTTCCAAATACAACTCTACCGCTAACTTAACTATCTCATTATGAGTTGCAGCTGGCATATCTGTATACTCATCAAATGGAGCATCAGTAAGACTAATCCTTTTAGGAGTTCTCAAGTAAGTGAGAATATAATTTCTTATGTTGTAATTACCATCTGTGTACAAATGGATTTCATTTCCTTCATACAATCTTAATGGTCTAGCAGATCTACCATGTAATCTATATTCTGACAAAGTGTTTTGTCTTTGTCTATCTATATTTTCTACTGTGGCTTCTAACACATCTGTATTTTTAGTTCTTGGTTGACCACTTGGACCCACAGGCCAACAATGATCATAACTAAATATTACAGCAGTTTCTCCTACAGTAAACATATAATCATCTGGTAGAGTAACTGAATATTCTTCTGGATATGTAGTGAATTGATAAGACTTTCTAGTAACTAATGTACGCAGGTCATCTATTCTTTTTTGATCTTGTTCGAATCCAGTTTGCTTAAAATTGATACCGGAGTATCTAGTTTTAATAAATTTATCTAACCCAGCCATTAACCAATACTCAATATCTGAAGTAGTAGGTTTTGTTAGATTATTATCTAATTGATCTATTTCTAATTCAAAAGCGGTTTGTAATTCAATATACTTCATTATTGTTGATCATTTGGTTGTTTTACTTGTAATCTATATTTACCTTCAGTAATAAACATATTAACTGCTAAATCTACAATTTCACTATGAATTGATTCTGGTAGTTCACATTTACTAGCCCCATTAGTAGTATTGAATCTTAATGGTTTCCTGTAGTAAGTCAATGTAACATTACCTAATGTAGTATATGAATCCACTGCTACTTCTATATAATTATATTTAGTAGTAGGATCTGATACTAATGCAACAGCAGGTTGTCTAATAATAGGGGTATTGTATGCTGTTTTAATAAACTTACCAAGATCTCTATACTTGACCAATTGATTATCTACCCTAACAAAATCCTTGTATTGTTTATATGTACCTTTTACTTTACTAAAGGAATGTACATATAAGAAATATTCTTCAGTAGATACATATGGTAATCTGTATCTTGTAAAACCATTAAGAGTAGTACCTGTTGCGGTTAACTCTTTTTCTACTAATAAACTCTTAATAGAATCTGTATTTCTAGTATGTATGTTGGTTTCAGTTTCCATCTGATCATCACCAACATAGTTCATCATTACATATCTATCTTGAGCTTCATTTAATATTGAAAATATAAGATCAGAATTAGGCTTTTGGTCTATAGTAAGAGTAGGATCTATTAACTGTATCCTGCGCTCAAATTCCATTTGCATATTTTTTGCGTCCATCTATACCTCCTATTCTGATAATTGTGCTACGTACTGTGGATGTGTTTGAGTTCTTGGAGATTCAATATTCTCAATTGCCATGTCAGCAGCTAGTTTAACTACTTCATATTGCATATACTCTGGAATTTCGTCTAGAGTAGACGTAATATCTCGATTATTAATCTTTCTTGGATATGCTAGATAAGTAATATCTATAGTGTAGGGGCCCACCATGAGATCCCTATCTATAAATACTATTAACTTATTATCCTCTAGTATTGCTACAGGCTCTTCAATCCAAGGTTTATTATTATAAGTTTCTAAGAATCTAGTAGCTTGTTCGTGACTAATAAGTTTTACTGTAGCTATTTTATTACTACCAAAATGTAAAATTCCTTCTAAGAAGTACATACGCTTATCTTGAGTATCATCACCATAAGTAATACTAGATTTGAAATTATTCATAGTGAGCCTATTACTTATAGGTTCACTTAGTAAAGACAATCCTTTATCAGTTTTTACTAAACCCTCTAAATCTGCTACTCTTTTTATATTACCTTCAAATGGTATTCTAAGAGTATTATTACCAGTAGCTTTAGTAGCTATCTTACTTAGATATGCTGTATACAACCAATAATCAATTTCCTCAGGCAAAAAAGATGGACAACCAGATATGCCAATATTAACGGCATTCTTGTCCGCTTCAATCTTAAATGCTATATGTGCTTCTAATACTGTCATGTTTACTTTTACTTAGATTCTATTTCTTGAAGTATAGTCATTTTGATGTCCTGATTCTTTTTATCATTCAATGAAGCAATTGCATCTTCCAAACTTCTACCAATAATGTCAGTACCATAGTAATAGATGTTTTTAGACTTGCGAATTACATTCTTTGAAATAGCTGCTTCAATGATATATTGAGTATCTCTTACTTTGTTGTTTACCCAAATCAAGAAGAACTTATCAGGATTATTTTCAATGAGATCAAATAAACTACTTTCAACTAGCTCATTACTGATATTATCAGTCTTGTGACCATATAAGCGTAAACATTTGCGCATTTCCTCAATTGACATCTTATTAAATTCAGAGAATGCCTCACGTTTAGCTTTATTTCTTTTGTTAGCTTCTTCAGCTTCAATTTCTTTATTTACAAGAACATAATCATGAGTAGGCTTAAGATTATTGATTCCATTTGCTACTCTTTTGTGTCCTTTTAAAAATAAATATGCAAGTTCATCTTCAGGCCTTTCTGTATGTAAAACTTTATCTCTTGCGCCTAAACCGATTGCATATGTTTTCCAGAATCCACTTTGTGGAGATAAATGTCCTTCTTCATATCCCATTTCTTTCTCCAAACGTCTAGCATCTTCTGGGGTTAAACCAGTATATCTATTACCAGATCTTGTCCAGTAAGTACTGATATAATCTTTACAATTCTTATACTTAGCTATTCCAGCCCATGGGTTTGTACGGGCGAATTTTAATATTATATCCATAGTATTTTATTCTTTATAAAATTTCAGATATCCTACATTAGGTATTATTCGAATGCCGTATCGTTTTAACTGCTTACCTACTGTAGATCTATCTACATTTGTAAGTTTTGATGCATCTTCCAATGTATCAAATATTTTTATTAATTCATTATCTTGATTGTATAAAGCAACTTTTCTGGTATTGTTACCTGCACGTTTACTCATTGCGACATTTTCCTGAGTATGTAATACGTTTAGATCTTCTGCTGTTAAATTAGCAACATCTTCAATTTTACGCCACGTGCAATTCTTGATATTTTTATTATTTAGATATACTCCAGCACAATGCTCTTTTATGGTTCTTAACGATACGCCAGTTTGTCTGCTTGCTTCAGCTATACTGTAGAATAATGCAATTCTTTTACCTTGTAAATCTAATTGTTCTACTATTGTATTGGCAAACATGTTATCACGACTACGTTGTTTTTCTCCTGCTTTTAAAAAGTTTTCTGATACTTTTCTCTCATACACTTTGTTACAATACATATCAGAAGTATCTATTTTAGTAGGAACAGTTTCAAATTCATCTTTATAAAACCATACATATGGATTTACTTTAGATTGTGTTTTTAATGTCTTATTAAGAGCTCTTAACATTGAAGCTCTACTAATCTTAGTAAATTCACAAGCGTGAGTTACACTGGGATATTCTTGAATAAAGTCACCTTCTTTGCTATATTGCAATACCGCTCTGTAGTACGATGACATATCTTTACCTTTGTGTATTGCTGATATTTTGACCTTTGCCTCTTCTGTGTGGAACATTATATCACCACCACAGTCACCATTATATCCATACTTAGGATTTGTAGATCTGTATTGAATGATCCAATACTTTTCTCTTTCTTTTGCTTCATCAATGGTGTTTACGTATTCTAATGTTTTCACTTCAAAAACATCTGTACCAAATTCTCTTATTGCTTTATGAAAAGAATAATTGGAGCCACTTTCCGATTTCCAAACGTGTTGTTTGAAACGCTTTGCACTACCTTGGCTAGTAGCTCCAATGTATACTTTATTGTTTTGTGTATTGCTTACTAAGTAAATTTCAAATAATTGGTTCTTTTTCATAAATATTCTTTTTGTTACATTTATTTATGTAACGTAAGAATATCAGAAATGTTCCAATTAAGTGTGTCCATTTCTTAGTCCTCGACCTCCATCAGCAATTCACCGCACGCGCGTGGGTCACGTAACATTATCCCCATCTCGCCTAAAAAATGCACAGAGTACCCGTCCTTTGCATTAGATCTTACTGTGGATTTATTCTTAGAGTAACCAGTTCCCGGAGCTACAGAACCTGAAGTATTCCAGATAACCATCTCACGGTCCTTACGAACAACCTTAACGATGTTAGCTTGACCATCACGTCTACCAAGATCCAAGAACGTCATTCTATAAGATTCCAGCGGTTTACCAGATACCGGGTGTAACAAACGATTATAAGTAGTATCATCATACAACGGGAAATGTTTCAATGTCAATTCAATGCCATTCGTCATCTTGTATGTTACAAACTGACCACCCAAAACTAAAGCCTGACCAGAACCACTGATAAACTTCGTATCAATTAAGTTCATTGTAGCTGCTTTTTGTTTCAATACACGGTCAAATTCTCTCATACCCATTTCACCAGTCAAAGCAACAAACTTACGTTCGTTAGTACCTAAGATATTGTAAGACAGATCAAACAAGAAGTCTTCCAACAACTCCGGAGTTAACTCAGTGTAGTAACGTCTGTTAGACGGAGCAATCTGTTGCAACAGACCTGCAGGAATGTAAACCGGACGGCCATTTGTGCCTAACAATGAAGTAGAACCATCTTTGTTTACATTAGACTTAGAGTAAACCATCATTCTCTCACATCTCTTAGACCACTCACGCATTGCCTTCCATTCCTGATAATCAGACCACAAATAAGAAGTCTTACCAGTTTTAGGATCTTTCAAAGCAATCCAAAGTACTGTAGAATAAGCTGTACCTGTAATATCATAATCCAAGCGAGTCGTAAACAAGAAGTTTCTCATCTTGAAATGAGTATTATAATTCAGGATATCACCCTCTTCACTGTACTCTTCGTAAGCAGAAGCTAAACGAGATACTTGACGACCAGCTAACAAATATTCACCAGGAATATAAGAGTTAGATTGACCATCCGCAATGAAACAAGTATAAACCCATTCATTACCATCTTGATAAGGAGCACCAGAAACACGTACTTGATACTCTCTATTATCAAATTCCAAAATTGCACCAGGACCAAACCATTTGTCCTCTAACCACAACATGATAGGTGTGTTACCCAAACCTGCCATAACTGTGCTAGCATTTGCAGCAGTGATTTCTGTTCCCTGCCATTTTGCAGAGCGAATCGTCACAGCTCTATCGCTATCGATCATTACAGACCATTCGTAGTCTCTTTGGTCAATTGTCATTACATTACCAAGACCACCAGTAATCGCATCCAAAGAAGTGCTATAACCATCATCTTTAGAACCGAATACATAAGAAATAACACGAGTTACTTCATACGGTCTAGTAAGCATTGCATTTGAAATCATATTCTCATCAACAAGATCTGAGAACCATTTACCTCTACCGATCTGTAAATTATTTAAAATTCCGTTATCCATATAAATGTTAGTAATTTATTTTTAATTAAAGTAGTTGTACTGCACGACTAAAAATAGAGTTAGATGAACTTGTATTAATTCTCTTAGTACCTTTACTAACGCCTGTTGATCTGAGACTATTTTTCAGATTTTTAATAGCAGAGCTAGTACCCTGTTTTTTGGCAGCATCTAACAAAGTGTCACCTCGCATTGTAAAATAAGCTGACTCTATTAAATTCTTTACGCTCTTGGAATAGTCTTTTTGGTACTGAGTTTTTCCACTAGCGTCGGCTTTAAATATATAAGCCAATAATTCTTTCTTGTCCTTAGCTGGTATCTTAATACCACGTATATTGTCCAAGGACTTTATTTCACCGACAACGTCATCAAAAAACTTTTGTTGGCGCTGTACCATTTCCTCCTTTTTGATTCTTTGTTGCTCTAATAGCTCTTCTTTCTCTTTTGCAACAATCTCTTGAAGTTCCTCAACCGCATCTCTAGCCTCATCTTCTAATACTCCAGCATCTTCAAATCTTTCGATTTTCTTAGCAATTTGTTTGTCACTGTAACCTTTTCTAGCTAGTAACTCTCTCAATACTATCTTTTGCTCATTTTCATTTTCAATATCAACATTGTCAACATCAATGTCTGGAGTAATAGAGAAATAATCTTCTAACTTACCCCCATTACGAACAAATTCATCTAATTTTGCAACATCTTCGCTTGCATATTCTGGAGTAGATTGTTCTTCAATTACTTCTTTAAAATACTTAACCAATTCTTCTACAGTCTTTGGTTTTTCTTCTTCGTCTTCTTCATCAAAGTCCCATTCCAATTCTTCAGCGATTGCATCAAATAAAGCAGATACTTGTTTAGATTCAACCTCATCTTCTTCAGATTCTTCTTCAATCTCTTCTTCAGTCTCCTCCTCTTCAATCTCTTCTTTATCCTTTTTCTTAGAAGCTTTTTTAGATTTTTTAGACTCTTCTACTTCTTCCTCTTCGATGTCTTCAGTTTCCTCTTCCTCTTCTTCCTCTTCTATTTCTTCTGTCTTTTTATTTTTAGATCCAGGAGTAGCAGGTCTAGCTTTAGCAGACTCTTGTTTCAGTCTCTCTAATTCTTCATCATCAATATCATCATCTTGATGAATGTTGTTGCCAACTTGTTCAGTAAACATATCAGTTATAGCTGTAAATCCAAATAGTGTATCGTTACTATTGTTTTCCATAATTAATTATAATTAGATTGTAATTGTTATTTTTTCTTTCTGCCTCCAAAATTTCTAGCAAAATTTGCCCTCTTCTTTAAAGTTGGGCTTGCATTTGGGTCTTTTAATACTTTTTTGGCATACGCTTGAACACCCATCCCTGCTCTTTTAGCTGCTGCCGTAAACTTACCACGGTTCTTTTTCTTGATGTGTATACCTCCATCTTTATAAGATGGAATTGGGTATACTGGGTATAAATTTTCCATATTGATTATTCTTTATTTAGTTCGTAACCTGCGAATCCAGCACCACCTAATGGCATTAAAATTTCCATAGGAATTAATTTATTTAGTCTATCAATATATTCGTTTTTATTTCTATACAAATCATATTGATTCTTAACCATTTTATTTGATGTTGGATTTCTCATATATTCCAAAATCATCTTTTCGTCTACAGGAGTACTCCAGTTTGTAATTTTACCAGAGTCTTTTAATGATCTCTTTAGAGTTAACATATGACTTTTAGCTTCTGTAGGATTCAACAGATATGATCTACTACCAGCAGCATCAAATAATCCCATTTTTCTTAACTCTGCAGAACTATATGCATTGTTAGGATTTGCTAAATAATTTAAATAAGTATTTGTAATATATTCTTTACCACTATCAAAATCCTGAATCTTCCTAGACCCAGCTAAGCCGTCCGCTACATGTCCTAACTCATGATTGGCAGTTCCTGGCATATAAATATTATTATCTAATATTATATTATAATCATTTATATCTGTAGGTAATACATTATCTTTAATATTTTTTATATTTATTTGCCAATAACCATCTTTGTCCGTATCACCCCATTTGACATAACTTCCTCTTTTAGTCATGTCTTTATATGCAATATTAGAATAAGCTCGTTTATAATTAGTTCCATATGTTTTGTCTACATTTTCTACTAATTCACGAGTTCTTTCATCTGGAAAAATTGCTTGTTCTATTGTTCTAGAAATTTCTTGTTGGTACTTCTTAGAATTTCTATCTTTTCTTAATACTTCAGAAAATTCAGAATCATAATCTTCTTCTGTTTTCTTTTTAGTTTGAGTAGGAGCAAAACTGTGAACACTAACCCCATCAACTTCAGTACCCTCAATAATTCTTCCTACTTTGGATTTTAGTTTTTTAATGCCTTTTCCAACTCCCCAAGGTATTAGATTTAATGCAGCATCAATAGCAGCTCCAGCATAATCTCCCTTACCTAAATCTTCAATAAAATTAACTGCATCTTTAATGTATCCAGCTGGAGTAATGTAAGCTTCTGGTCGAACTGTATTAACTGCACCTGATATTTTCCTTTGTCTTTCAAAGTATTCAGGAGTACCAGTCCTATATTCAGGTGGTAAATCTGCTTTGTTTATGGTCTTACCTTTACCATCTTGATATGCAGGAATGGAATCAAATTGTTGCTTGATATCAAGATACGTAGCATCAGGGTTATTTGCCCTGACACTATCGTATATTTGTTTTCTCTCTTTAAGAGATAAATCTTTCCATTTCATACTAGTAATATTTATTTACCTGTCTTACCTGGTTTACCTTTTCCGCCCTTTTTAGAGCCACCTTTACAACTCATATTAATTCCTCCTTATATTTAAAAATGTAACCTTTATGTTGTTTTCTTCCTTCTTTGTGTTGGCAGCATCTTCTAATATGCCCTTGATCACAATTTAGTATTTTTGCAGCTTGATAAGAAGAAACAAATTCTCCAATATACTCTTCATTTAGATTAAATACTAATAATGTTTATAACCATGTCCATTTTTCCATCTTAATAGTGGATTTTGTTTTGTAATACCTATGTATATTTTATTATTAGGCAAGACATGTTTATACACACAAAAAGTTTTACAAGCCATAATTAGTCCTCCTATTTTTTAGATTTAGATTCACCAACTACTTTATTTTTTAAAGTAGTCTTTGCTTTTAATTGTTCTCTCTTATAAGCTGCATCATCTTTCATCTTCTGCAACCTCTTAGCCTCTTGCAATTTTCTATTTTCAAGAGCTATTTTTTCTTTTTCAATTGTAGCTTTTAACTTGTCAGCTTTTTCTTGTGCAGCAATTTTACGTTTTTCAAGTTCTTTCTTATTTTCTTCAGCTCTAGCTTTATTAGCTAAATCCATTTGTTTGCTCATAGCATCAGATACAGCTTTTTGTCTAGCTATTTCTTGATTACCAATCTCAATAGGATCTGGTATACCATTCATATCCTGATCCATATTCTCAGATCCTCTATAAGCATTTAATTGAGCTACAGTAATCTTAGTAGCATTGTCTTGATCAATCTTATATTTAGTAAGATCAAGTTCAGCTTCTTTAAGCATAAGTTCTTCTTCCTTAACTTGATTCTGCATTTCAACAAGCTGTTGCTGTTGTTGATTTTCTTGTTCTTGCATTGCTTGTTGTTGCTCCAATCTGTTGTTTTCTATATCTTGTAATTTGGATTTAATTACACTCAGATTGTCACTAGTAAATATTTCAGCAGCATCTAACAATGATGCACCATTTTGCATAGCCGGCTGTACAAGACTCTTAAGTTGTTCAATAGCTTGACTTTCTTTAGTACTATCAGTTACAAAAATATCAAAGTCTTCATATGACCAATTGTCATCCATCTGTAAGAATGTTCTGGTACCTTCATCAAATATATAATTTAAGTATTTCTTGTCATCTTTCCATGCAAACTTAGCACTATCTAATAACATTGACAATACGTGCGTTTTAATCTGATTGTGCAACCAAAACCACGGTTCAGTGATATGAGCAGATTGAACTACAGATCTTTCTACATTACCTACTAGCTCATTACTAGAAATAGATCCTTGTCTTTGCTTTGTTACTCCGGACAATTCAGATACCATTTCTTCAATCTTTGCAAGTAATTGAATGTACGTATTAATAGTATTAGACATACTTGCATCAATAGAAGTCCACTGATTGTATGGTGATGGTTTACCACCTTCTCTACCAGGAATATCCCAACCTTCTTCGTATGGATTGACAAATGCTACGCCAAGTGCCCCTAAGTAATGCATCCACTTATCTACATCTATACCCATACTCTTAGGTATTTGAGTAACATCTATTACAGGTATTTTTCCTTTGTCTCTAGCTATTGCCATTTCAAGACGATACCAGAGTATGATATACATGTATTGTAATGGTTTCATGATAGCAACTAATGATTTAGCTTTAGTATTTGTATTACTATAAGCTGCACCAGTATATGGCAATTTGGCACTATTTAAATTATCACCTCTACGGAACTGATATTCTAGTGGTTGCATACCAAAGTAAAGATCATCACCTGCTCTGTATCCTTCCCATACTTCAATAATCCATTTCCATTCAACATTGATCTCTTCACCAGTAGGTTTATAATATTCATCTACCTGTATTTCATCTGGCATACCTGTCTCAGGATCTATTATTGTAACAAACCCTATCTTTTTAAGTGATTTCCAGCATACATGATAAACTACAATGTTATCTGGATCTCCATAAGGATTATGGTCTGGTAATTTATTGTATGATTTTAAGTTATAATGAACAAAATCATCTACTGGACTTTTGTCTGGACCAAATCCCGATGTAGGTTTTTGATCTACTATTTCTAACAATTCATTCAATTGCTTTTCATCTAGTTTATCATAAAACTGATCGTATATCTGGCTCCACGACATTAATGATCTGTAACAACACCAAGACGCATCATGAATAAATTCAATACCTTCTTCTGCAGGATACTTAAAATCTTTAGGATTGATTCTTTTAATAACTGGTTCGCCATTTCTAATTCCTATGTAATATTCTTCAAGTCCTGCAACAAGTGCATCTTTAAAGCCTTTCATAAATTCATGAGAAATGTTTTCTTTCTTAAGTAAGAATAATAAGCTTTGATATGCTGTTGTTTCTGCTGCATCTTTGTAATCCTTTGTTAAATACTTTTGTATTTGTTCTGGTGTTTGAATTTCGCCTGTTTGTAATCCTTCTTGGAATCTAGCTTGATCCTCTGGGCTTAATTTAGCAAGCATGGCAGCTTGCATATAATTTAATAACATCTGTTTAGCCTTATCCTGTACTTCACTACTAGCAATATCACTAGTACGACACACTCTAAAGTTAAATGGACGTTTTGTTTCTTCACCTAATAGTAAGTCTACTTTTGGTCGTATTATATTATAATCCTGTGCCATTGCTGGAAAACCATCATCCTGATTAAAAGGATTAGTAACATACTTTAGATCTTTTTCATTATAAATGCTATTATATAAATCATAATAGCTTTGCATTTCTTCTTCGTCTGGTATACTATCAGATGAAGCTATACCGGATATTCCAATGATATAATCTACGCAATCTTTACGCCATTCTTCAGTTTTCTTGCTGAGCGGTAATCTTTGGATAGGAAACGAGTTGACTGTTCTTTCCATATTAATTAGTAAACATAAATGTGGTTGTATTATTATTTAAAGGCATGAATGTAAATGAATCATCTGTATTCTTAAACAATGGTTTATCAAACAATCTCATTTTCTTTTCAACATCCTCTTTCTTTTTTACTTGTATATTATACAATTGTTCTCTATAGACCATCACCTGCATAAATGCCATAACTCTATCGAAATTTCCTTTGTCATTGTATTGAATAAGTTCCTCTAGAAATGGTTCAGACAATACAGTATTTAAACCTAATTGTTTTTGATCCCTAAGTTCTTCTAGCCATTCTTTAATCTTACCTTCTCCCCAAAGTTTGATTTCTCTATTCATATGACATCCTTTTCGTCTATTTACTGTAGAATTATTAACAATATCTTTAATGATGTCTGGTTGATCAGCAAGTAAATGGCTACAATGTTTATTATTGAAGTAAGTAAATAAACCAGTATTTTGGTTTTCTACCATTGCTTTTGCATTATAGTAAATAAGCAACTTACGAACATTTTCATAAAACTCTTCAGCAGTTTTTGGTCTACCTGTGTACTCTGCTACAATGATATCTGAGTATGATTCAAAATCTTGAAAACGTTTATATATAAAACAAGAACCTAATGAATTAGTACCTGATTGATCATGATCATATGGGTCAATACCAGCTATGTACAAACCAAATGGTGCATCTTTAACTGGATGCTCCCATATAACTATTTTACCAGTAGGATCAGAGTTCTTTGGTAATGGAAATTCGGTTATATCTCCCGTCTTCTGTACATTCCAAATTATCTCTCCATTAACCAAAGTAAGTGTACCTACTTGTTTGTGATTTTGTAACTTAGTATTAGTTCTTATCCTTGCTAATTGTTTTTGTAATTCTTTCTTTGGAAATATGTTACCAGATAATTCAGTAAATGCTTCTGCTGGGGATTCAGAGTGTTCTGCTACATATCTATCTATTTGTTGAGAACTAGTAGCTTCTTTTAATTCTTCTTCACGTAGATTTAAAATAAACTGTCTTGCTTTGTCATGAAGAGTATTACCATCCTCATCCATATACAATCGTTTACCAGTTTCATCACGTATATCCAAATTAGTGTGTTGAGGTATAAAGAAGCCACATTCCTTACTCTGGATACCATCATCCCATATATTTTCAAAACCTATGCAATTGTACGATTTAGGGTTATAAAATGCTTCACGTAATGTCATTACTGCAGGACCTTCGTCACCACCAGTACCGAACATAATCATGAGACCAAAAGCAACGCCATCTTGTTCTACAGATGGTCTAGCAATTTGCCATGCTGCTTTAAGTTCTGGGAAAGTACCTGCCTCTTCCCAAAGTATTAACATACCTGCTTTACCACGTACAGCATCTGGGTTATCTTTCAATGATACACCTATTATCTCTGATTTGTAACCAACTTCAATTTTATTACCAAAGTTATCAGTTACAATCATAGAAGCTCTACGACGCATGCTAGTGTTTACAGCTTGTCGTTTTTTACCCCATGCAGTGTTTTCATCTATAAAGTCCATGTAATCCCAAGCCTTAGTAAGAATACCATCATCTGTAAGATATTGTTTGTTTGATGCGTATACATAAGACTTAGAGCCAGGTATTAAAAAGAAATTACGGCAAAGCATAGAACCACCTTTATACGAGTAACCTTTACGTCTAGCTTTTGCTACACATAAGTGTTTACCTTGATCTTGTGCAATTTCAATAGCTTGAAAATAGTAATAGTCATAATCATAAAAATCAGGAAATGCTAACTCTCTAACTTTTATTAGCTCTTCTTGACCTTGTTTATTCTTTTTATTTTTGTATACAATTCTTTGAATTGGACAGTAGTTCAAATAAAAATAGTTATACCCAGTGATGTAGTCCCCATCATCTGCAGTATAACCATTAATGCATCTATCGGCCTCTGTTTCCCAAAAATTGAAATACTCTGATGTACCTTTGGGATATGAACAATAAGACCCCGACTCTATATAAGCTAGAGCCGAGGTTCTGAATTTATTAGAATTTTTGATTTTCTTTGTGAAATCAATCATAAATTACTTTCTTCGTTTAAACAGGTTCTTAATTTTCTGCCATAAACTAGTTTTAGTAGTATGATTATTTTCTGTTTTTTCATCCATGTGTGATATAGCATAAGCAGCAGCCTCAGCTAAATCTCTTTCTTGCTCTGCCTTCATGTTGTTATATACCTCAGTAAAGTCAAAAATAATCATTGTCGGTTTAGTATTCTTTTTACTAGTTTTAGTTTTAGCCATAATTGCAATTTCTTTAAGCCCTTAACGGGCAGGTTTTTATAATGTCTTTTATTGTGTCGTATTTTCTACAACTTCTTTTTTGGTAATTCAAATGGGTTCATTTCTCCACCGCCTCTAACTTTGCTATTCTTAATCTCCTCTGCTCTTACTTGAGATTTAAGTTTCACAATTGATTCTATTACTCCAGCCATATTCTTAGCACCATCTGTAAGCTTTTTAATAGAATCTAAATCCATTTCGTCATCTTTAGATAAGTGATAGTATTTAGCAGCACCTTCAAGTTTCAATAGTAATCCATCTAACATATACTCAAGTAAGGAGTATGTTCTACTTTTCCAACTATCCTCTGCTTGTGTTACTATCTCTGGTAATTCATAGTTTTCATTTCCAAATAGTTCTTTCTTTAATGTAGGTTCTATTAGATCTCTTTCCATAGTTTCTACATAAGGAGAATCGTATTTGTTTTTAAGTACTATGTACCATAAGTATTTTGTTGCTAAATCTTTATCTTTAAATGAATCCCAAAGTTTTTTAAATGGTGGAATGGCCAACATATCTGGATGTATGACCACTTGTCCACCAACTATATCTGCTAAATTCATTTTTAGGCTCCCGTAACACAAGATTCGCAACAATCGCAACCCTTCATATTACGATTTTGATCGTATTCTTTATTCAATTTATAATTATTATAAAAATCTTCATTTCTTATAATAATGAAATCTCTAACTTTTCTTCTATCTTTAACCGGTACTTCTTTTTCTCTATAACCAGCATAGAGAACAAATATTACATCACCAGCTTTTACATCATATTCTTTTTCATTAGCTACAAAGGTACCATCTTCCTCAATTACCCAAGTCCAATCAACATTTAAGTAATGATTACTAATAGTATCAAAATTCTTAATATCGTTATCCTTCATTGTTAACAATGAGCTGCCACCTGTATAAATATACGTATTCATATTAATCTAAATTTATTTTAATGTATCTATTTTTGTAATGTCTATTCAATGCATCTACTGCTTCTTGTTTAGTATAAAATGCATTAACATACTCTGGATTTTTACTGTACTGATTGATTATCTCCTTCAGTTGCTCCGCTTTCTCGTCCCTGTTCTGCATTCTCATTTTCTTCTTTATTATCAGTTGAACCAAATCCACCACCACGATCTTCGCCTGCTAATTCCTCTACAATTACAGGCTCCATCTTCGGATAAGGTATTACTACTAACTGAGCAATCTTTTCACCTGGTTGATAGATTGTAGGAAGAGCATCTGTAGTAATCTTGAATTTAACAAGAATCTCACCTTTATAATCGCAATCTATAACACCTACTGCATTACACATTGACATAGATCTCTGAGAAATAGACGATCTCATAAAGATCAAACCCACATGACCTTCAGGAATCTCTACTGACAAACCTGTATGATATACCAATACTAACTTACCACTCTTATCAAATTCCTGAGTAAAGGAGACTGCTGTTAAATCTAAACCAGCATCATTAGGGTTAGCATAACTAGGTAATACTGCGTCTTCTTGTAATTTCTTAAATTTTAATTCCATATTATTTTCTTACTATATTGTGTCCTAATATTATTTCTGTTGCTTGTGCTGCTAAGTTTGCACTGTAATCTTCAAGAAATTGACTTTTGCTTGATTCCTTTAGTATCTGTTGAAGGTACATCAACATCACTTCTTGATTCCACAGAATTCTGTCCAGCTTCTCGTCTATTGTCATGATTATATGTACAGATTTCTTCTTCTTTTATAAATTCGTGAAATAAGTATTCAAGTTCTTCATTTGATTCATTAGCTCTACTTCCATATGTATCTTGTACGTTATTATCTGGCAATGATACACTAGTTTTTTGTTCGTAAAAGGATTGACTATCTCCAAATGAAGAATTGAATGCTGTCTCATCTTTTATTCCACCAAAAACATTTGATGAAAACTTGTCAATTAAATCAGGTTCTTCAGCTTTACTTAACCAGAGTAATGCTATTGCGTTCCATGCTACTTGAGCTAAATGTCTACATCCTGTTTCTTCATCGAATGTTTCGTTTTCTGATCTATACAAGTGTCTTAAAAGAGCTCCTTTGTATCTTTGATAACCATTATCAAGATATTGCCATGTATTTTCTCCATACTTCTTAGCTCCTTCTGTATATACTCTGGCAATATCTTCAAGACAATCAAGAGGCATTAATTCCCATCTTGTTTTGTCATCTTTCTTATCATTCTTTTTTCCTTCCTTTTGCATTCTATAAAATCTTCAAGTTGTTCCACACACCAAGTAACTAAATAAGCATATTGTTCATTTCCTTCATTATATCCTTCTGCATTCATTGATAAATAATCATATACAGCATCTGCATAATGGATTGATTCATGAGCTAAAGTAGAACAATGGAAATCATCTAGTACTATTAATATACCAACAGCTCTAGAATATTTCTCTCTGACCAAGAACGTAGCTCCCATTACACTACTTAGTTTGGGACGATCTCTTTCTGGTTCATCATTTCTAAGTTCTTTGGTAGTAAGAAAGAAATCAAAAAAATCACAAGCATCTTCCCAATCATCCAGAGTAGTAACATAAAGATTTACAGGATATAGATTTTGATATAAAAAAGCTTTAGTTGTTTTGTTTTTCATTCTCTCTGGTTTTTTCATACTTTCTTTTTGGTTTGATTTTGAATAAATACCCAAACATTATTGTTTTAGTATCTTCATCATTTGAAATAACTCTATTTGCAAATTTAAACGGGTGATTACAAATTACTTCTACTACTTGATGTGGAATATTATATTTATTTGCTAATTGTATATAGATATTAGAAGTTTTTTCCTTTTGAATCATATACTATTCTATAGTATTTATTTTTAAGCAAACCATCGATTGTAAATGATTCTACGTCTATTGTAGAAGGTCTAATTATATTTATCACACTAAACACATCCTTTGTGTCGTTGTTCATCATAACGTGTTCTACTACTTCTAACTTAAGAGCTTTTTCTTCCTTTTTACTATATGGTTTGATAGGTTCTAAAATTATATATCTATCTTTTTCTTTTACTTTGATGTTCGTGGTTTCTACAAACATAGAAGAATTTCCAAAGTAAAGAGTATACTTATTAAATGGTAATTCTTTTCTCATTAATTTATTCCACCAACATTTTAGTAAACCATATTTCTTATAGATAAGAATGGAACCTGTTTTTATATCTAAACATTTCATTTTATTCTCAGTATTATCGTTAGTTGCAAACGATCTCCAATAACAACTGGTATCAGAGCCTTATTTACGCTAAGTTCGTCTTCAGCAGGTCCAGCTATTAAAATACCCTTCTCTTTGAAAGACTTAATGTATCTACTTAGGTTATCCTTAGTAATACCTAAATTCTCAATGATATATTTTCTATTATATCTGTTTGCTACATTCTTATTTGTATTAGGTTCCTTAACGTATTCCATATCCATTTTAATAAGTGTAGCCATTAATTCAAGTTCCCTATCAGTTAACCTAAGTATTCCATTAAGCGCTTGTAAAAACTCTGGTATCAATTCTTCATTTGATACGGTTTTTACTAGTTTATTCATTTATGATTGCCTCGAGTTTATTTAACAATTTCATCATATTGAAATATACAGTATCATGCTCTACTTTCACACAAGTTTGAATTTTACCTTCCTGATACTTTTTCTCAATATTGTTCTTACGTTGATTGTAAGTATTCTTCAATTGAGCAATAATAGTACGAATCTGTCTGATTTTCTTCTCATCATTAGATTCAACAGTAACATTTTCAATTGGCTCAACTAAACCACTTTTAGCATATTCCTCAATCATATCACATGATACAGCTACGTTTACTTGGGAATAATAATTTTGTGAGTCAGAAGATTTCTCATCAGAGAACGTATACATATCATTATCCAAAGTAAGGATATCACCTGATTTCAATACACCAAAAGGTTTAATAACTTTGTATTCTGTAATCATATTATTTAATAATATTTAAAATTTGTTTCATTTTATCTTCTCCAATCTTTCTTGAAGAAATAGTAGTTTCTATACCTAATCCTGAGCAAGGATCTTTCCAAGCTTTACACACTTTGCAGTATTCTTTGCTTTTCCGTTTAGCATCAAATGGGCATTTTTCCCTGACTGTTGTAATAGTAACTCGGTAATCTGACATAGTATTTATTTTTTAATAGTTCCAAGTGCTAATTTAATCCACTTGTTTACGTCAAAATCAGGATCTTTTTCAGATATGATTCTGCAATTGTTTGAAGAATCACATACTTCGTATTGTTTGGGTTGGGTTACTAAACCCATTAGACTAATTGCTTCATTCTTGGATAATGTTAATTCTGTAGCATTTTCCATAGAAGGATTATTAACGTCTTCTGGAACAAACACTTTAATTATACCATCATCTTGTATTTGAATGAACTTTGAGTACTCACCCAACATATTATTTATCATTTCTTTAATCATATCCATATAACGCAAATATTCAAAAAAAGTTGCATATTTTATACAATAAAAAAGGGGTTAACTTTATGCTAACCCCTAGTACATCCAACTACAACCACGATTAATTAAGACTACGCTTAGTCTTTAAAATATTTTTCTCCTTTAACAAAGGCTACTACATTATAAGGATTTACTAATTGACTATCTTTAAACAAATCAAAATCAATCGATGCTTTCCTAGGATATGCTACCACATCACCTACTTCAGGATGATTGTTCTCATCTTGCCACTGATACCCAGATGGCAGACGTAATACAATACCTTTTCTGAATGTAGTTAATACCTTTTCTTTAACTGTTTCGGTATCATTGATATCATAACCATTTTCGTCCTTTTTACCAGTCTCTACTGGCTTAATAATTTCTTTCTCTACGTATTCATCCTCTAAGGGTTTAACTATCATATCCTTAGTAGGGATATACACTAAACCGTCTATAACGGTTTTTAATATGTCCTGTTGATTTTCCATACTGGCTAAACGTACTTAATTAATTTTTGTTCTATTACTATGAAATTTTTCTTAGAATATGACCACCAGCACTACAACAAATGCCCTGTGCAACATTATTTAGACATCCACTAAAGTTTTCAAATTGTCTAAAATAACACCCTCTGCATCCATCATATGCTCTGATTATTTTAAAATCGTCACCATTTATGTTAACAACTCCTTGTCTAATCATTTCTAAGTATTTTGGTTCATTCATCATGATATAGTTTGATAATATATATTATATACTGCAGTTATCTAGAGTAAGAGTAATGGTTTATATTACTACTAATTGCGTTTTAAACTACTATTATATCCTACTCTGGATGTAGGAACGTATTACAATCTAATTTTGTTCCATTTTCTTTAATAATAAATTTTTATTTTAGAGTAAAGCTATCATGAGTACCATTTTTATTCTTACAGAATAACTCACAATTTACCAAATACTCATCCATAAAATCATTTTCTGAATCTATTTCAATATCTACTTCTATGAGATCACCATTTTCGTATATTTTTTGATAAGTTCTATAGTTCCAATTACCATTTAAATGGTCTTTTATCTTAATAAAACCATGTTCTTCTAGCCATTCACAATGTGTCATTTTAACATTATTTATGATTATTTAACATATCTACGAGAGTTTCGTAGTTAATTCATTAACTTGTTGCCTTAATTCATTTACAAATCTAGTAGCTCCTTTAGGTCCTATATACCCTAAACCTGGTATTTTATACACGTGATCACCAATACTATGTATACCATACACATTATTATCCTTACTTAGGATAGTTTCTACCTCTTTAACTGTTAATTCTTTTAACATAATTTAACTATTTTTAACTTATTTTATACCCTAGTAATGTTAATAATTCATAAAATTTGTTAATATCCCTAAAGTAAAGTGAATATGAAATCATCATATGAGCCATACCTTCCTCCATAGGATTCATTAACCTAAGATCTGATACTTTCAAAGCTTTAGTACCATCAGCGCAATCCCATTCACTTACTCTAGCTCTTAATAGCTCAAAGTCACTAAATTCATAATAGAGTTGATTATCTTTAATTTCAAATCCTTTATCTTTTAATTCTTGTTCAAATATCATATTGCTGTTATTTAAATTCTAATTAGAGAACGAAAATGAATAATAAGTGTTGTAAAAATTTTTTATAAAAAATATTTTTGTGGGTATAATTGAAAGCGAGGACCAGTACAATATCAAGTCCCCTCTCCTGACAAGTAGGGGAAACCCCCCGTCAAAGAGTTAATGTGTCAATAGAACCTTATGGTGTATAGGTAAACCGTAGAATATTATGGAATTAGTTATCAAAACTAAGGACGTAAAGAGTTATGAACTCACTAAGGTAGAGGTTAAGACCTCTAAAGACGGCAATGCACGCTATGCCGTATGTGAGTTCAAACAAGCTGGCTTAAGCAAACTATTGCAAGAGCAAGCTTCTGGTGTTACAATGCAGTTAATGGCTGCATATGGTAGTACTAAGGAACACGAAAATGCGTATTTCAAGCTGATAGAAGAGTCTATTGGTGAGAAGATGCTTATTTGTCGTGTTGAAGTAGCAGGTTTTCCTGACTTCATTCGTAAGGATAACGATGGTAAAATCATCACTGAGACTAAGGAAAGAGACGGTAAGCAAGTAAAAGTAGCTTCCATCTATAACTCTGTCTTCATCTATACACTGTGTAATGATGAAGGTGAATGTATCAAGTCTGATGCAAGTCTTATCAAGCGTGGTGAGAACTTGTACAACAATTCTCAGCGCATTGTTGATTATGTTGAGTATGATACTAAGCGTAAAGCAGCTAAGGCAGCTAAAGAAGCAGCTAAGGCAGCTGAGGAGAAGAAGTCTAATCCGTTGTTGGAGGGTGAAATAGTGGATGACGATGAGTTGTAATGAGTAAGTGGGAGGGAGTGGTAAACACCATCCCCTCTCCCCTCATTTTCACTCTTTTTCACATCAAGCCCATTAGTAATTTATATAATATATAGCGAAATTCAAAAAACTCAATAACTTTCTAAGACATTGAGGGCACCAGTTTCTTATTAAGTCCATCCTACATTGTAAAGTATGATATTAGAATAGTCATTAGCTTATTGGATATTTGTTGGAATATGTTTTTTAGCAATAAACTCATTTAATAAATAAGAATCTATGAGCAAGAGAAAATATCACAAATCAAATTGTGATGCCACAGTTAGGGCAATAGTCGAAGATGCACTAGGACGTAAAGTGATCCTAGTTGGAAAGCACGCTTTCGAATGGTCTATTATTCTCGAAGAAGAAGGAAGATTAGTAATAACTACATTTCCTAAGAGAGAACAAGCAGTAGATATGTTTAACAAAAAGTATAAAAACAAATGATATGTATACGTATCCAGTGTATGAAGTGATACACAACTTATATACTCCTATAGTTTAATGGAAAAACACTGGTGGTACATGCACCAGAGATTGATAGTTCGATTCTATCTAGGAGATCAAATTAAATCATTCAAGTTATGAAAAAAGTATTATCATTCATTTGGACAACTATAAGAGTAACTATTTATATAATAACATTACTCTTTCTGTTGGATAATCCCATCCTTTATCCAATGTGTGTAATACTATTTACATATATTGAATGTAAGGATAAACTGAGTATTAGTGTTTTTCATGGTATTTTAGATGAAGTTAGAAAGAAAATTCAGAGCGACAACTCTTGATAGCTTTCAGCTTGTACCCATCTGTTGTGAAACACGTGGGTATATTTTCTTACCATTTGGCATAACAACAACGAAGTAAGTTCTGAGAGTATTTGAAAGGATAGTTTTAAAAGCACTACATGCCTATTGTGAAATACGCATGTAGATTCTCCAGAGTAAAGACAACCTCATCGTAGCTAACATGCTTTATTATCTGCATTATCCATTTCTATGTCTAGTTTATTTCTATTTGTTAGCGGGTTCTGGAGTCTAGTAGACTTAATATGCTGGGACTGAACGAATGCCTTTCAGCTGTCGAAGCTAATGTCTTTAAAACTTGATCATTTAAATATATTAAATATGATTCGAGTTATAGCGCAAAGGAGAGTACCATCTGCACATTCTTTCTTACAAAGAGTGAGGATGCTCCATGATACATTCAATATAAGTTATTTTAAAGCAATTAAATTAGCTTATAAATTGAATAAAGGCTATGGAATTGTAATCAATACAATCATGGCTAGTAAAGACCAAGGGATGATGCTCATGATGAGTGACATCCATAGTAAGTTACACAGATTCTATGATACTCAATGGAAAATTGGTATTGAAGGATGTGGGCAACAAATGCCACTAAAAGATTATAAACAAATAATTATTAAAGGTGGTTATAGAGTCTTTATTTCTTTAAAGCCCGGTTTTATAGATTCTAGATTAGAAATCTATTAAAAATCAGGTAGGGGGATTTATTCCCCCTTTAAATAGACTACTTGTTAACTCAAATAACTCTATTTTCGGTATCTGTTGTGAAACACATACTGATTAAATTTAAATCCTGAGTAAATACATGTAACAGCTTGGCGGTGTTAGTGGCTTATGGTTTACTCAGGATTATTTATGTTGAATTATTAACAATAAAATATAATCAGTATGACAACAACAAACAAAAATTTTCAAGAAATTACACCAAATGTAATAAAAGTAGGTTCGGTATATATTCTTACTGAAGAAGAATATGAATATCTTCGTAAATCTTTAGGTATTCTTATGGATTTACTTGGTACATCCAAACAATTCATTCAAGCACATGATGCTTTATTAAATAAATAAGTATGGATACTATAACAAAAGGTAGCATCAAATGCTTAATTTATATAATAATATTGTTTGTTACAATATGTGGTGGATTGTATACTATAGTTTCTACAGGAGAACTAATAACAGTCTCATTA
>OLGJ01000049.1_pt1 | contig 85186 bp, 65 predicted proteins | sample 1605431 | NCBI WGS metagenome assembly OLGJ01 (sample SAMEA3888920, study PRJEB22519) | human gut metagenome | biome: human gut; feature: human-associated habitat; material: faeces | place: Denmark | collected 2009
ATATTCCTGCCAACGTGAAGCATTGGCATGGTGCCGCAAAAGACAGCTGGTTTGCACACCTCGCCTTTGAAATTCCTGGCGAGAACACATCCAACGAGTGGCAGGAGGCTGTGAGCGATGAGGAATATAACAAGATAAAATAACAACTATAAGATTTTACAATTATGAAGAAGATAAAGTTAAGCAATGGCGTGGGGATAGGGATTGAGCATGGCTTATCCTCCTGGATTATAGGCGCATAAGCATCTAATGAATAGCGCATGAAGAAATTATGGACAAGAATTTCGAACCAATAGAGCAACTGTATCTCTCGCAGGCGTTTGATACGGAAAGCGATGAAGAACAGATGCTTACAGAATGTAAGATGATAGCCCGGACATACGCCCTGGCAGAGAATGCAGTGGTCTCGATGGGAGACAACCGCAGAAACTGCAGTTACTGCTACTTCGGCGGAGTGGCCGACGTGCTGGGCATTTCGCCGGAGGAACGGGTCAACCAGCTGCCTTCGCTTTACGAGAATTTCATCTTCGACCGTTGCCATCCCGATGATCTCAGCAGGCGCCATGCAGAGGAGATAGCCTTCCTTCGCTACATCGCCGGCAACTCTACCCCCCAGCACTATCGTGATTATGTGCTCTGCAACTACCTGCGGGTAAAAGATGCCTGCGGAGAATACCGCTGGGTGAAGCATCGAATGATTCCGCTTGCCACCGATAAGAACGGTTGCCTGCTGCTCTGCGCCTGCATCTATACGCTGGCAACTGATGAGGACAGGAAAGCAAAATTCGCCAATACCCGAACCGGAGAGGTGCGGATATTGACGAATAAGGATTACGAAAATATACTTTCTAAACGGGAGATGGAAGTGCTCCGTCTTATCGACCAGGGACTGCTGTCGAAAGAGATTTCAGACAATCTCTGCATCAGCATCAACACCGTGAACCGCCATCGCCAGAACATTCTCCTGAAACTGAAGGTAGATCGTGCCATCGAAGCATGCAAACTGGCACATGTGATGGGATTACTCTGACACAGTTTCTACTCTCCCATTCGGAAGTCACCCACCGTCTCGGTTGATAGGCGCAACTCTGAGAATTCACTCACACATACTCCCTTTTGAGGAGCCTGAGAACTGATGCCCACCTTCAGGTTCTTGGGATAGTTGTTGCGGTAAAGGCGAACCATCTGCCATTCCTTGCCATCCAGCGAATAATAGGAAGCGATGGTTCTTGTGTCAGAACTTATCTTATAATAGATAAAATCCTGATTCACAACCTCATGGTTGTTATCATCGCTCGTCCCCACGGTGCGCACGGTCACCACACGGTGCTTGCCTCGTTCATCCTGTTCGAAGCAGAATTTCTGATAGAGTGTGTCGTTGGCCATCACAACAAGACCTGCTGCATTATAGAGTCCATCAGGAGTAAAGCCCGGCTTCATTTTGGCAGAGAATGTAAAGGGCTTGGTGTTGTCAACCTCCGTAAAAAGCACCTTTGCCGTATGGGCGGTCAGCTTTGCATCGTTGGGGTCGATGAACAAATCGGTTTTCTCAGGAGCAAAGAAAGTGATGACACCAGCCTTCTCGCTCACCTGCTTGTCGGCATCATTAAGCATCTTGGTGAAGTGAATACCGCCAAGCGTGAGGTCACAATCCTGAAAACTCATGACAGATGTCTGAACAGAATCAACTGAAGAACTGTCTGCTTTCTCCTGCTTTGAAGAGTTGCTGCACGATGCTAACACGCATAAGGCAGCCATTGGTAAAAATGATTTAAATGTCATATTATTTATTGTTTTAATTCGCGCTGCAAAGGTACGTATTATCTGTCGTTCTGACAATAGTCATTTATAACCAATTGAAGATGACTCACGCTGGGCTTGAAACTATCTGCCTGACCTCTGAAAGGACGCAAGCATGACTTTCGCAAGTTCGGATAATTACATGATAAATATCGCTAAAAGTTGGTTATTTCGAAATAAATGGTGTATCTTTGCACAAAAACATTTACAAGCAAAATACATCATGTAGCCGTGATTTGCTCTGACTATGAGCAATCTAAGTATTTCTATACAGAAGTGTTGGACCGGCAAGCAGTTTGTGTTCTTTAGCGACCCCGACGGACTGCCGATAGAACTGTACGAAAAGTAAAGAATCATCACTTATAGGTATTGCCCGACTCACAACTAAATTGTATCTTTGCATCATAACTAACAAATAAAAGACTATGACAGAAATGACAGCAACAATAATCATTGGACTTCTGATTCCGCTATTGGGAACGATGCTTGGTTCGGCTTTCGTATTCATAATGAAAGACGAGATGTCTGCGCGATTGCAAAAGACATTGTTGGGCTTTGCCTCTGGAGTGATGGTAGCAGCGTCCGTATGGTCTTTGCTAATTCCTGCTATGGAGATGAAGGCAGAGAGCGGCGTATGGTCGGTAGTACCGGCAGCCATAGGCTTTCTGTTAGGCATCGGTTTCCTACTGTTGATCGACGAGCTTACGCCCCACCTTCATATTGGCACAGACAAGCCCGAGGGCATCAAGTCGCATATGTCAAAGACAGCTATGCTTGCCCTTGCCGTAACCATCCACAACCTGCCCGAAGGAATGGCAGTAGGCGTGGTGTTTGCAGGAGCCGAAAACGGTGCTTCGCATATCTCGTTAGCCGCTGCCATTTCCGTGTCATTGGGCATTGCCATTCAGAACATCCCCGAAGGCGCCATCATCTCCATGCCCATGCGGGCAGCAGGCAACAGCCGATGGAGATCCTTTATGTTAGGCTCGCTGAGCGGAGTGGTAGAGCCTATAGGAGCCATTGCCGTACTGTTGCTTGCCTCTCTCATTATGCCCGCCCTACCCTACATGCTCGCCTTTGCAGCAGGAGCCATGTTCTACGTAGTGGTGGAAGAGCTAATCCCTGAAGCCTCAAGCGGCCAGCACAGCAATCTCAGCACCATCGGCTTCGCCATAGGTTTCGTGCTGATGATGGTACTTGATGTTGTTATGGGTTAACAAAAATATATAGATTATGAAACCGGCAAAACTCCACGCAAAATCGTCGCCGCTGTGAGGACGGTTCCAAGGAAGAATATTTTTACTTAAACCTTTGTGGATAGTATGCGTCTAATTCATAAAGTATAGGACATATAGTATAGGATGTTTAAACATTCATCGCAAATAGAAATTATAAACTTTTAATATTGTGGCTTATGAAAAGAATGATAAGAATTTTGATGATTGCCATTTGCTGCATGCTATCATGCAATATGGCAGCGAATGCGGGCAACGACAAGCCTATCGCCATTAATGCACTCCCGGTAAAGGCTCAAACCTTGCTCAATAATCATTTCAATGGTCAGAAGGTGATGCTTGCAACGATTGAATCGGGAGTTATCAACAAGAGCTATGATGTGGTTCTGCAGAATGGCACGAAGCTGGAATTTGATAAAAAAGGAAATCTCACCGAGATAGACTGCAAGCAGGGAATCGTGCCAGCTCTGTTGATTCCGCAAGCCATCAGAAACTACCTGAAGGAGAATTATCCAGCGCAAGCGGTAAAGAAGATTGAAATGAACAAGAATGAATACGAGGTGGAACTGGCAAATGGGTTGGATTTGACCTTCAACAAGCATTTCCAGGTAATCGACATCGATTGATAAAACAACTCGATATTGACGGATTGTTTTCAAAAGGTTCACCCGAAAAAATGTGATGAACTTCATCTAATGAGCCCCACTAACTTTCCGATTCCGAGAAGGACACGGATGGTTAGTGGGGATTTTTCTATCTGTTCATCATAATGGTCAGGATGGTTGTAAGTCAAGAGAATGGAATTCTCTACATGTCTTGCATTATATGTTAAATCCGATAAATTTTGTTAAACAAATTCCATCTTACATCTCATGTTCATACCTTTGCACGCAAATTGAATAATCAAAGGATAACATTTTATTTATAGAAGAATATATGAGAGAAAATTCAGAAAGTTCAGTAGCCTGCCATCATCATCAAGTAGGCTTCCTGGGGCTGCTCGTCACATTAGGCATTGTGTTTGGCGACATCGGTACATCCCCACTCTATGTGATGAAGGCCATCCTCCATACAGGCGAAGCCATCAACGAGAACACCATCCTGGGCGCATTGTCCTGCATCATTTGGACACTCACCCTGCAGACCACCATCAAATACGTATGCGTGGCGCTGCGTGCCGACAACAATGGCGAAGGAGGCATTCTCGCCCTCTACGCCCTGCTGCGCAAGATGAAGAGAAAGTGGATTTACTTATTGGCCATCATCGGCGCCAGCACCTTGCTGGCAGACGGAATCATCACCCCTGCCATCACGGTTACCACAGCCATCGAAGGACTCGAAAGTATCAGTCCCCACCTGCCGGTCATCCCCATCACACTGGGCATCATCACCATCATCTTCTTTGTGCAACGCTTTGGCACAGAGAGTATTGGCAAGTCGTTCGGAGTATTCATGCTGATATGGTTCCTGCTGCTGGGCGTGATGGGAGCCTTCAGCATCACGTCTTACCCCATGATACTGAAAGCCATCAATCCCTATTACGCTATTGTTCTGCTGTCGCAATCACCAGAATGGTTTCTGATTCTGGGTGCCGTGTTCCTCTGTACCACCGGTGCTGAGGCTCTTTACTCCGACTTGGGACATTGTGGCAGAAAGAACATCACCATCAGCTGGCTTTTCGTAAAGGCCATGCTCATCCTCAACTATCTGGGTCAGGGAGCATGGGTGCTGAACCATATTCAGACTGCCTCCTCCGTGAATCCGTTCTTTTCCATCATGCCCCAGAGCATGCTGATTTTTGCCATCATCATGGCCACGGGGGCGGCAATCGTTGCCAGTCAGGCACTTATCAGCGGCACCTTCTCCATATTGAGCGAAGCCATGAACCTGCACTTCTGGCCACGCATGCGAATCAAGCATCCTACCCATGTAAAGGGACAGCTCTATATCCCGGTAATCAACCTCGCCATGTACATCGGTGTGGTTCTCATCATCCTGCTCTTCCGCGACTCCTCGCACATGGAGGCAGCTTATGGTCTCGCCATCACCATCACCATGCTGATGACCACCCTGCTGCTCGGCTTCTACCTGCGCACCAAGGGTGTGGCGCGCATCTTCATCCTGCTCTTTATGGGCGCATATTGCGTTATCGAGGGCATTTTCCTTGCCGCCAACCTGTCAAAATTCCTCGCAGGAGGATGGTGTACGATGCTTATTGGCGGAATCCTGTTCCTGATGATGTATGTATGGGTTCGCGCCATCAAGATCCGCCATCAATACATCAGTACCAAACCGCTGGATGATTATTATCAGATTATCTCCGATATCAAGGCCGACGAGAGCATCCCCAAGTACGCATCCAATCTGGTTTATGTGAACCACGCCAACAAGGAAGGTGCGGTGGACGACAAGCTGCTCTATTCCATCATCAACAAGCAGCCCAAGCGTGCTGACCATTACTGGCTTATCAATCTGGAATTTGCAGATACTCCTGACACGCTGGAGTACAGTTGCGAGACCCTGGTTCCCGACACCCTCTACAGTATAACCATGCGCATAGGTTTCCGCATTGAGCCCAGGGTGAGCCTCTATCTGCGACAAGTGATAGAAGACCTTGTGGCCAGCAGGAAGGTGGATTTGAGAAGCACCTATCCTTCACTTCGCAAAAACGGCATTTCTGGCGATTTCCGCTTCATCATCATCCACCGCGTTTATTACCCCGAGAGTTCCGACAACCGTCAACAGAACTTGCTGATGAGTCTCTATGCTCTTATCAGCAAGATAGGTATTGACGAGCCAAAGGCTTTGGGCCTCGACACATCCATGGTGGTGGTGGAACGTGTTCCGCTCATCATCAACCAACATAACAGAAGCATCAGGCGCATCGCACAAATGGAGGAAGAAAAGTAAGTTTTCTGAAGTTTCGCAAATAGGGAAGTTAAAGAAGTCAAAGCCATATTGTAGCCAGCCGCCATCAACATTTCAGCCGTTGCAGAAGGGAATATGAATATTTTTTATTAATTTTGCAGCACTTTTTCACAACAAGCACAAGAAAACAAATATGATAACAGTTGATGGACTGACCGTCGAGTTTGGCGGCACCACCCTATTCAAAGACATTTCCTTCCAGATCAACGAGAAGGACCGTATAGCCCTGATGGGCAAGAATGGCGCAGGCAAGAGCACCCTGCTCAAGATTATCGCAGGCGTACGCACCGCCACACGAGGCACCGTCTCGGCCCCCAAGGACTGCGTGATAGCCTATCTGCCACAGCACCTGATGACAGAAGACGGCCGCACCGTATTCGAGGAAACCTGTCAGGCTTTCGCACATCTACATGAAATACAGGCAGAGATCGACCGCATCAATGACGAACTCGCCACACGTACCGACTATGAGAGCGACGACTATATGCAGCTCATCGAGAAAGTGTCCACCCTCTCGGAGAAATTCTATGCCATAGACATGAGCCACTTCGAGGAGGATGTAGAGAAGACACTCCTCGGCCTCGGCTTCGAGCGTTCCGACTTCAACCGCCCCACCAGCGAGTTCTCGGGAGGATGGCGCATGCGTATCGAGCTGGCCAAACTGCTGTTGAAGTCGCCCGACGTATTGCTCCTCGACGAGCCTACCAACCACCTCGACATCGAGTCTATCGGCTGGCTCGAAGACTTCATCATCAACAGTTCCAAGGCCGTGGTAGTGATCAGTCACGACCGCAAGTTTGTCGACGACATCACCACCCGCACCATCGAGGTGACGATGGGGCGCATATACGACTACAAAGCCACATACAGCCAGTATCTTGAGCTTCGCAAGGAGCGCCGCGAACAGCAGATGAAGAAATACGAGGAACAGCAGAAGATGATAGCCGAGACCAAAGATTTCATCGAGCGCTTTAAAGGCACCTACTCCAAGACCTTCCAGGTGCAGAGCCGGGTGAAGATGCTCGAGAAACTGCAACTCATCGAGGTGGACGAAGAAGACACAAGCCGCCTTCGCCTCAAGTTCCCGCCCAGCCCTCGCAGCGGCGCCTACCCGGTGCAGATGAGCGATGTGGCCATGTCGTTCGACGGCAAGAAGATATTCAGCGGAGTGAACCTCACGGTAGAACGGGGCGACAAGATAGCCTTCGTAGGCCGTAATGGCGAGGGTAAGTCTACGCTGGTGAAATGCATCATGGGCCAGTTGCAGAACCAGGGCAAACTCGAACTGGGCCACAACGTACAGATAGGTTACTTCGCCCAGAACCAGGCCTCGCTCCTCGACGGCGAGCTTACCGTGTTCCAGACCATAGACGATGTGGCAAAGGGCGAAGTACGCAACAAGATACGCGACCTTCTGGGCGCATTCATGTTTGGTGGCGAAGACTCTACCAAGAAAGTAAAAGTCCTTTCGGGAGGCGAGCGCACTCGTCTTGCCATACTCAAGCTCCTCTTGGAGCCCGTCAACCTACTCATCCTCGATGAGCCCACCAACCACCTCGACCTCAGGACAAAAGATGTGCTAAAGCAGGCCCTGCTGGATTTCGACGGCACGCTGATCGTAGTAAGCCACGACCGCGACTTCCTCGACGGACTCGTAAGCAAAGTCTACGAGTTCGGTCACGGACGAGTACGCGAACATCTCTGCGGCATCTACGAATTCCTCGAAACCAAGAAAATGGAAAGTCTACAGGAGCTCGAAAAGAAATGATAGGTCTGGCAGATTGCAATAATTTCTACTGTTCGTGTGAGCGGGTGTTTCGCCCCGACCTGACAGGTAAGCCCGTTGTTGTGCTGAGCAACAACGACGGATGCGTCATTGCCCGTTCCGAAGAAGCCAAGGCCTTGGGCTACAAGATGGGCGACCCCTTCTATCAGGTGAAGAGCAAGCTCGAGGCTGAAGGCGTAGCCATCTTCTCGAGCAACTACACCCTCTATGGCTCCCTGTCAAACAGAGTGATGTCAATGCTCTCCCATTATTCGCCACACATCGACCAATACTCCATCGACGAGAGCTTCTTCGAGGTGGACGAGTCCATGGCAGAGGCATTCTTCTTACAGGATTCCGACAACAAGCGCCACCAGCCAGCAGCGGTCGACGACCCCATCCTGCATCGCTATGGCGCAAGGATTTCCAGCGACGTACTCCGGGCTGTCGGCATCCCCATTTCGATAGGAATAGCCGAGACCAAGACACTTGCCAAGATAGGTTCCAAATTTGCCAAGAAATACAAAGGTTACCAGGGATGCTGCATCATCGATACCGACGAACGGCGCCACAAGGCCCTCACGCTCTTCCCCGTAGAAGACGTATGGGGAATAGGCCGGCAGACAGCCCGCCGACTCGACTACATGGGAATACACACAGCAGCCCAGTTTGCCGACAAGAAAGAGAGTTGGGTGAGAAGCCACTTCAACATCACCACAGTAAGAACCTGGAAAGAGCTGAATGGCGAGAGCTGTATCAGCATCGACGAACTGCCCCAGAAGAAGAGCATCTGCACGAGTCGCAGTTTCTCCGACGAAGGCATTTCCGACAAAGACGTGATAGAAGAAGCCGTGGCCAACTTTGCCGTGCGATGCACCGAGAAGTTGCGCCGACAAGGCAGTGTGTGTCAAGGCATTACCGTGTTTGCCTGGACATCTCGTTTCAACGGCAACGCCCCCGAATACACCCTACACGACTCCCTCGTGCTGCCCATAGCCACGCAGGCACAAGACGAGATAGTAGGAGCAGCCCTTACCATTCTGCGCAGCCGTTATCCCAAGCCCATCGACAGTCGTCCCGACCGTCCCGAGCTGGCATTCCGGTTCAAAAAAGCAGGCGTCATACTCTGGCAAATATCACCAGACAATCCCCGTCAGCAAGACCTCTTCGACCCCATAGACCGCCATCGTCAGAAAGCACTCATGGAAGCCATAGATGCCATCAACCGCAAGAACGGACACGGCACCATCCGCCAGGCCATACAAGGCACCGCCTGCCGCTTCGACCTGAAACGGGAATACATGTCGCAACGGTTTACAACAAACATCGACGAGATATTAAGAGTAAAGAACTGAAGAAGTTAATTCCAGAAGCAGCACGCCCCCTGTAAGGGCAGAAGCCCATGCAAAAGCAGCACGCCCTGAAAGGGCAGAAGCTCTTAGCCCAGGGCAGCGCCCTGGGTATGATGACAGTCAGCAAGGCGCCCTGTAAGGGCAAAAGCTTTAAAAGATACTATAAGCATCACGCCCTGAAGGGGCAGAAGCTCATATAAGCAGCACGCCCTGAAGGCCCAAAAGCTCTTAGCCCAGGGCAGCGCCCTGGGTATAATGACAGTCAGCAAGGCGCCCTGTAAGGGCAAAAGCTTTGTAAATTGTCTAATTCTTTTGAAGCTTCTGCCCTTTCAGGGCGTGCTGCTTGCGTCCATTGCCCTGGGCTAAGAACTTTTGGGCCTTCAGGGCGTGCTGCTTGCATGGGCTTCTGCCCTTTCAGGGCGTGTGGGACAGAACTTGCGAAACTTGAATAAAAATATGGAAGACAAGATAAAACTAACCATTCATGCAGCCGGAATCGGAGAAAGACTGCCGATTCCCCTTGCAGGACAAAGTGTGAAAGCAGGCTTTCCTTCACCTGCCCAAGACTATATGGAAGGAGAAATAGACCTCAACGAAGTACTAATACGTCATCGTGAGGCAACCTTTTATGTCCGCATATCAGGCGACAGCATGACAGGAGCCGGCATCCTTGACGGCGACCTTGCCATCGTCGACCGCCAGATAGAACCATCCAACGGCAACTTCGTCATAGCCTTCGTAGATGGCGAGTTTACCATCAAGCAATTCAAAATCGACGAAAGCGGAACCTTCGGCTGGCTCATTCCCTGGAACAAGGCCTACTCTCCCATCCGTGTCGACGAGACCAACCGCTTTATGATATGGGGCGTCGTCACCTATGTCATTCATCGCATAGCGGAATAACATAAAAAAATGACCACAATACAAAATCAGGCTCATTCCTGTCAAGTCGCCCTTGGTGAGGTGGAAGGTGCGGCCCTGGGCAAACTCCCGAAATCTGCCAATTTGCGTTTGCTCAAGCAGAAAATTTGACAAAGAAATGGGAAAATATGCAAAAATCATGAAGAAAAACACAAAATCGATGTAAAAGAAAACGAAAAAAGTGGAGAAATGAGGGGATTTGCCACCCCAAAACAGGGGATGCGGGGCCCAAAACAGGGGATTTGGGCACTCCAAAAAAGGGCGCATCCCCTGTGGATGCACTTCGCTAAACCCGACCAAATCCACAACTAAAAAAGTGGATGAAAACAGAAATTACTACCCTTTTTGAACAGTTATTACTACCAAAACTGCTGCCGTGCCGATTCATTTCAACATTTATATATACACAACGCGAGAAAAATGGTATAAAGTATTGATAATAAGGGGGACGCAAGAAAAATGGATTAGAAAAATTGCTTCTAATCCCCAAAGTTGTTTTTTGCCCGGCATTTTGGCATGATGGAAAAAAAACGCTCCGAGAGTTAAGAGATGCTAAACTTTCATAACATAATTAACGTTGTTGTCTCATATAGGAGATAACATCGGTTACAAAAAAAATACCGAACTTTGCAATCGAAATCTAAACTACAAACATATGGCCAAAGATGCAGAAATAGAACAAGTGCTTTCACTGCCCAAAGAGAAATGGCAGAGAAAGAAGCTGAGATTACCTCACTCTCAGAAGAGAGAAGTTGAGAAACCTCAGAAGAGAAGAAGCAGAGAGCCCACTCTGTTAAAGGATTACAGACGATTCTGCCAGAGCGAATCTGACGTTCATGGGAGTGAAACAGAGATTCGTGGGAGCGAATGCAAAAAACATGGGAGCGAATGCGGCAATCGTCACATTCGCTCCCACAATCCCCTGTTTCGCTCAGAGAAATCTCTACCACTAAAGGGGAATTTTAGAGGAGTATGAGTCAACACTCAGCGTTGAAAATACCCTGCGCAATGAAACATTAGTTGAACTTTACTCAAGTGTCGCAAGTGGTTTATGTACGGGCAAAGAGCTTCTGCCCCTTCAGCGTGCTGCCTCTATGAGTTTTTCCCTTTGGCAAAACAAGAAGATAATGTTAAACTACCTCCTTTTCAGCAGCACGTAGATGATGACGGGGGCACCAAGAAGTGGGGTGACTGCTCCGAGGGGAATCATGCCGTTCTGGGTGGGAAGGGCGCAAAGCCAGTTGCACAGCAGGGCGATGACCGAACCCAAGAGCATCGTGGAGGGCAAGAGAACACGATGATTCTCGGTCGTGACGAAGAGACGCGCGATGTGGGGCGTGGCCAAACCGATGAAGGCGATGGGACCGCAGAAGGCGGTGACCGTGGCGGTGAGAACGCCTGTGACAAGGAGCAGCAGAAGACGGAGCTTGCGGGTGTCGTAACCCAGGTTCTCTGCATACAGCTCGCCCAGGAGAAAGGCATTGAGAGGCTTGACAAGCGCCAAAGCCGCCAGGAGGAAAAGACCAATCACCACGGCTGCCACAGGGATGCTGGCGAGCGAGACGTTGCCGAAACTGCCCATTCCCCAGACGGTGTAAGACTTCACGCCCTCGCTCGTGGCAAAGAAGTTGAGCAGCGTGATGGCGCTGTTGGCCAGATAACCGATCATCAAACCGATGATGAGCAGCATGGTGCTGCTGCGCACTACAGCCGAAAGTGCCGAGATGAGCGCCGTCACCGCCAAGGCGCCCACCAAAGCCGAAAACAGTACCGCCGCATAACCCGCCAGGGAGAGGGAACCTGCCGACAGACTGCCGCCCATGCCCAGCATGACGACTGCCACCGCAAGGGCTGCTCCGCTGTTGATGCCAAACACATCGGGACCCGCCAAAGGATTGCGGAAGGTGGTTTGCAACAGGAGTCCGCTAACAGCAAGAGCCGCTCCTCCCATCAGCGCCATAATGGCCTGAGGCAGTCGCGACTCTATGATGATGAAGCGCCAGGTGTCGGACGCTTCTCCCGTAACGTTTCCTGTAAGAACTGCCCATACGTCGGTCAGGGGAATGCTGACGCTTCCCATGGCGAGGTTGAGCACGAAGAGCACAACCAGCAACAGGGTTGCTGCCGTAAGGGCGACGATGGTTTGGGGACTTTTCATAAATGCAGCTTTGAGTCTTTTGAAAATGTTACGACTGCAAAGTTACATTTTTTCCTGCAACCGGCAAAAAATTTATTGAAGTTTCGAATGGCTTTTTATCCATCTCCACACCAAGGCGACGCCTGGAATGATGCAGGCCACGAGGTCGGCAAGTCCTGCTGCTGCCATCATGCTCGCATCGGCATGAAGCGTGGTGTAGGACTCGGTAGGAATCAGAACGCCCTGAAGCACAACGGCGTAGACCAGGAAGACAAGCAGCTCGCGTGTTGTTGCCTTGCTGTGATAATCGAAACTGCTGTGGATGGTGTGAGAAATGCTTTTCACAGCCTCAGCTACGTACTTCTGAAAGCCAAACTCGGGCATTCTCCATCCCGTACTGCCCCACTCTGCGTTTGCGTTGCCAAGATTCATGTTGGCTTGATTCATTGTCAGTTCCATAAGCCTAATCATTTAATTCGTGTTTCCTTTTCTGATGCAAAAGTACAAGAGCCATATTACACCATGATGTAGAACGTGTTACAATCGTGTGACATTTTTATCGAAAGGTTCGCAAAAAAGCACGCCCTGTAAGGTAGGGCGTGCTGCTTGTGTCTCTTACAGGTTGACCTTAATACCTGCGTTGATCTTCACACCGTAGTACTCCACTTGCATGGTGCGGTTCTTCTCACCCTGATAGTAGCGCAAAGGCTGGTTGAGAAGGTTGTTGGCGTTGGCGTAGACTGTAAACTTATGCTTCTTTCCCCAGGTGTAGCTGGCGTTGAGGTCGAGATAGTTCACGTTGTCGTAGTAGCGGTCGAGAGTACGGCTGGTGCTCATCTGGTCGATGAACGAAGAAGCGAAGTTGTAAGACAGACGGAGGCTCAGTCCACACTTCTCGAAGAAGAGCGAGGCATTGGCAGTATGCTCAGGCGAGTCTGCCACCTTCACGTCGTCGCCGTCCTCGATGCCGAGGCGCTCGTTGAAGTTGCGCGTGGTGCTGTGAGTGTAGGTGTAGTTGCCGTAGAAGCCGAGACATTTCAGGGCTGGTGTGATGAAACCGAAGTCGCGCTGATAAGCCACTTCCACACCATACACACGGGCGTCGTAGGCGTTAATGTTCTGAGTCACCTCAAACTGCTTGTCGGCATTGTCGCCCGAGAGTCCGAGGTCGCTGCCCAAGTATTTGTTGGAAGCCCACTCCACGTTCACGTTCTTGATGTCCTTATAGAAGAGTCCCAGGCTCACCAGTCCCACACTCTTGAAGTAGTGGTCGGCAGAGAGGTCGATGTTGAGCGCTCTTGCCGGCTTGGTGTTAGGATCGCCGATGGTAGCCTCCTCGTCGGCAATATTGAAGGTCTTGTTGGCGATAAGTGCCGAATACTTAGGACGCGAGATGGTCTTGGTGATGGAGGCTCTGAGGCTTCCGTCGTCCGAGTATTTGTACTTCAGCAAGAGGCTTGGCAGGAGGTCTGTATAGTGACTCTTGATGTCGCCTGTAGGCTTCATGGTTGGGTCGCCGTTCTCGGGAATGTCCACATTGTAGCCGCTGGTCTTCAGGTCGGTACGCTCCACGCGCAGACCCAGGGTGGCTGAGAGTTTCTTGCCTATCTTCTGGTCGAAGCGCAGGTAACCGGCTGTTATCTGCTCGCGGATCTTATAGTTGCCGGCTTCCTCCTCGTAGTTCTCTGTTCCCTCATACTGGCTGAAGTCGATTTTGCCCAACGTGCTGATCGAGATGAATGGCGAGTTGGCAGGATACTGGCTGCCCGGCATGAAGCCGTTGCGAATCTGCAGCGAGGTGTTGCTGCGCCAGTCGTCGCCCAGCACCTCCTCGGGGTCGTAGTCGAAGAATGAGGTGGTGCGCTTCTTGTTCTTGTTGGTGTACTTAGCACCAAACTTCAGAGTGTTGCCGTAGAGACCCTTGCAGAGCGGCAGGGTGAAGTTGAGTCGTCCCTTCCACTCGTTCTCCACGATGTCCTGGTTGGAGTTGTTGAGCTCGTCGAGCACCCAGTGGCTGTCGTCGAGTGATGGGAGCGATTTGGCGTAGTAAGGCTGCTTGTCGCCCACGTCCTGGAAGCCGTCGCCGAAGTCGATGAACTCGGTTTCACTCTTACCATATTTATATTTATAGGAAGCATAGCGCTCGTTGGGTCGCTCCTCGGTGGCTCGCGAGTAGCTGGCAGCCCAGTCCATCTTCAGGTTGCCCAGCTGGTGCTCTCCATCGAGGGTGTAGTCCATGGTCTGCTGCAACTCCAGTCGGGCGTTCTTCTGGTCGGACGAGCCCGCCTTGGTCTGTAACACGACGCTCTGCTTGGAAGCCTTGCTGTTCAGCTTCTTGTAGCTGATGCGGTAACGGTTCTCCCAGTCGCTGCGACGATTGTAAATGCCCTTGAACGAAATCTTGTGCAGGGGGTTGAACTTATAGTCTAAAGCCAGGGAGTAGCTCTGACGCTCACGGGTGACGTAGTACTGGCGCACCTGAGCCTCCTTCAGCTCTATCTCCTTGTCGTCGTTCTCCTCGTATTCGAACTCGGTATTGTCGGAACCTCCGGGAGCATACTGATAAGAGGCAGAGGCCATGATGCCCAGTCGGTTCTGGAAGAATCGGTTGCCCCATGTTGCTGCCAGGTCCCATTGTGGTTTGCCGCTGATCCATGTGTAGCCTGAACCGACGTTGAAGTTGAGCACCTGGTGGCTGGGAGTGTTTTTGGTCACGAGGTTGATTTCGCCTCCGATGGCGTCACCGTCCATGTCGGAGGTCACCACCTTGTTCACCTCGATGGTCTGAATCATGTCGGCAGGAATCAGGTCGAGCTGCACGTTGCGGGTGTCGCCCTCTGCCGAAGGCATTCTGTTGCCGTTGACGGTCACCGAGGTAAGGTCGGCAGAAGTGCCTCTCACCTGTCCGAACCTGGCCTCACCCTGGTCGTACTGCACGTTGATGCCGTTGATGCGTTTCAGGGCGTCGCCGATGTTAGAGTCGGGGAACTTGCCCACCTGGTCGGCGCTCACCACATTGGTCACACCCATGTTCTCCTTCTGCATCTGCAGGGCCTTGCGCTGACCGTAGAAGGCTCCGTTCACCACCACTTCCTTGAGCTCGTTGCCCTCGCTCAGGATGATGTTTCGCTCCACGTTCTTGCCCACCAGCTTGATGACGTAGGTCTTGGGCGAATAGCCCACGTAGGACACCTTCACCTTGTAGGTTCCGGGCTTCATGTTGGGCAGGGTGTAGAAACCGTTCACATCGCTTGTTACTCCTGTATGCAAATCTTCCACCATGATGGTTGCTCCTGGCAAAGCCTGATGCTCTGCGTCGACAACACGTCCGCTGATGACTCCGCCCATCAGGACATTGCTTTCGGGTTCTGTCACGGCGACTGCTGCGCCTGTGGCTGTCAGCATCAGGGCCGAGAATAATACTTTCTTGAGATTCATAAAATTTTCCTGTATAATGATTTTTTCGATTTGAATTTACTTCTTCACCTTTTCTATGGTGTGGATGATTTTTCCGTCCTTGTCGATCATCGACATTCGGAGCTGCTTCTTGTCGGCTGAAATGACCGAGAAACCGTCGGCTGAACTGCAGAACACAGTACCATCGGTAGACTTCACGGGACGGGCCAGAGATGAAGAGGAGTTGACCACGTAGTCGATGTTGTCGCCCTTCTTCTGGATGTGCTGGAAGTTGTGGATGTGTCCGCAGGCGTAAATGGCCACATTATTATATTTATGGAGTACGGGCAACAGACGGTTCTGCATGTCGAGACGCTCGCTCTCCTTCTTCGTGGTGTAGGCATAGATGGGATGATGGCCCACTACAATCACCCAGTCTTCCTTGGCATTCTTCAGGGTTTCGTCGAGCCAGGCGAGCTGAGCCTCCACGTCCTGCTTGCAGGCATCGGGATATTTGACAGAGGCCTTGCGGTAAGAGTCGATGAGAGGAGTGGTGTCGAGGAACACCACGCGAAGGGTGGTTCCCTTGTGGTCGAACACCTTGGTGTAATATTTCTCTCTCATCATCCAGCGGCGGCTCACCTTGCCGTAGTCCATGAAAGCCTGTGTGTTGCCACGATACTCATGGTTGCCGCAAACGGCGAACCAGTCGAGCATCAGTTCGGGATGAGAGTAAACCCATTCGTAATTGGTGAGCCACAATGGGTCCTGGGTGGAAGCCACTCCGTTGAAATGATGAATGTCGCCCGCGGCTATCACGCACTCAGGATCTACCACGTCGGCCATCTCGCCCATCAGTTCGGCAATGGGTTTCTGGTCGTAATAGCCGTTGCGGCCCATGTCGTTGGTCATGTAGAGTGTGATTTCGCCCTTCAGCTTCTGCCATTCTGCAGCATTCGCCTTCCAGTTAGGATTCTGCTGAATGGCGGTCGCCGCACTCTGCGAGCAGGTGGTTACTGCCGTGTTTTGAGCCTTTGCTGTCAAGCCGCCGCCCAACAATAATGCTGAAGCCAAAACCACAGCTGCCATTCTCTCTTTCATCACAGCAACTCTGTTGCCATGCTTTCCCGAAATTTTCTTTTCCATTTTCTTTTTATTAAAATATGACTATAAAATATTCTTTGTTAAATTCCGGGTGCAAAAGTACGGCTATCATGTGTCAATAAGGTTACAACGATTTTAATTAGGCCATAAAGAATGCTACAATGTCGTTACAGGTGTTCTACAGGGGAAAACATGCACTCCTTCTCTATATATCTACTGACGATCGAAAATAATAAGAGAACCACTCGATGTCTGCAGCTAAAAGCGCCTTCTTGACATCCTCGAATCTGGACTTGCGGATAATTGCCTCTATCTTCTTTAATTTCTTTAACTTCCCCATTTGCAAAAATTGAGTGATTATTTTGTACCTTTGCAAAATAAAAAAATAACGCATTAAACACAACACATTACACATTTTCAAGAAAAGATGGGAGACAAAATAACAAGAATGGAGCAAGGGATGCAACGACGCACAGAACTGCTCTTGGGAAAAGACAATCTTGAGAAACTGCAGGCTGCACGCGTGCTCATCTTCGGAATAGGAGGTGTAGGATCATGGTGCGCCGAGGGACTCGTGCGAAGCGGAGTGCGCCACATCACCATCGTGGACAGCGACCGCGTCTGCGTGACCAACTGCAACCGACAGCTCATGGCCACAAGCCGCACCATCGGACAGGTGAAGGTCGACGCACTACGCGAACGACTTCTCGAAATCAACCCCAACGCCAACATCACAGCCTATCAGAAAATCTACGAGGCCAAGACTGCCGACGAGTTCCACATGGAGGAATACGACTACATCATCGACGCCATCGACTCGCTCAAGGACAAGGCCAACCTCATCCTACGTGCCACAGCCCTGCCCCGACACATCACCTTCGTCTCATCCATGGGTGCAGCCCTGCGCTGCGACCCCTTCATGATCAGGAAGGCTGAGTTCTGGAAGATAGAGGGCGACCCCTTGGCACGGGCCTTGCGCAAGAAATTCAAGAAGGACAAGACCTTCCCCCGCCGCAAGTTCCAATGCGTATACAGCGAGGAGAAGCCGATGCAGAACCTGGGCGTGAACAAAGCCTGCGGCACCGGAGGCTGCCTCTGCCCCAAGGCCAAATTGCTCAGCGGCGAGAGAGGCACAGAGACTGCCGTCTACGACGCTCCCGGTGACCAGCAGTTGGTGGAGCACGAATGGTGTTCGACGAAGGCGCAAATCAACGGCTCGCTCTGCCACATCACCGCCTCCTTCGGTATGGCGATAGCCGGAATCGTCATCGGAAAAATCATAAACACCCCAAACTAATTCGCTTCCATCAAAACTCAACATACGACCCCATAAAAAAACTGCACGCAAACAAGGATTCAGAAACAAATTGTAACTTTTTTGAGCAAATCCTTGGCAGTTTGATAGAAATTGTTTATTTTTGCAACCAAGTTTTGTCTCGGCCCCGGTCGTTTCGGGGGTGGCATTACATTACCAAAATAAACAAGCAATGAAAGTATTAAAATTCGGCGGAACATCGGTTGGTTCCGTAAAAAGCATCCTCAGCTTAAAACGCATCGTAGAGAATGAGGCCAAGAAACAGAGTGTTGTAGTAGTCGTGAGCGCCCTCGGAGGAATCACAGACAAGTTGTTGCAAACCTCACAGCTTGCCCTCAAAGGCGACGAACAATGGAAAGAAGAGTTCGACGCCATGGTAGACCGTCACCACAAGATGATCGACACAATCATCACAGACACCAAAGACAGAGAAAACTTATTCATTTCGGTTGACTCGCTCTTCGAACAGTTGAAGAGCATCTACTTCGGCGTCTACCTCATCCACGACCTCAGCGAGAAGACACAGGATGCCATCGTGAGCTACGGAGAAAGGCTCAGCTCGAAAATTGTGGCCACACTCATACGTGGCGCCAAGTGGTTCGACTCACGCAAGTTTATCAAAACGGAGCGCATCGGTGGAAAGCACACCCTCGACAGCGAACTGACCACCCAACTGGTGAAAGACACCTTCGACGAGCTGCCCCGCATTTCACTCGTGCCTGGCTTCATCAGCCGCGACAAGCACACAGAGCGCACCACCAACCTGGGACGAGGCGGAAGCGACTACACAGCTGCCATCATCGCCGCAGCACTCGATGCCGAGGTGCTCGAGATATGGACCGACGTCGACGGATTCATGACTGCCGACCCACGTGTCATCAAATCAGCTTATACCATCAACGAACTGAGCTACATCGAGGCCATGGAGCTTTGCAACTTTGGAGCAAAGGTCATCTACCCTCCTACCATCTACCCAGTTTGTGTAAAAAATATACCTATCAAGGTCAAGAACACCTTCAATCCTGATGCCCCAGGCACCATAATCAAGAACAAAATTGACGGCGACCAGAAACCCATCAAGGGTATTTCGTCTATCAACGGAACGGCTTTGATTACCGTTACCGGTCTGTCGATGGTGGGTGTCATCGGTGTCAACCGACGCATCTTCACCGCCCTGGCCAACGAGGGAATCTCCGTGTTCATGGTGTCGCAGGCTTCGTCAGAGAACTCTACCTCTATCGGTGTGCGCGAGCAGGACGTAGACGAGGCTGTACGCGTGCTCAACGAGGAATTCAAGAACGAGATTGCCGACGGAGCCATGTTCCCCATGCACGCAGAATGCGGACTTGCCACCATCGCCATCGTGGGCGAGAACATGAAGCATGCGGCAGGTATTGCCGGTAAACTCTTCGGAACTCTCGGACGAAGCGGAATCTCGGTCATCGCCTGTGCACAGGGCGCTTCAGAAACCAACATCTCGTTTGTCGTCAAGAGCGACTTCCTGCGCAAATCACTCAACGTGCTGCACGACAACTTCTTCCTCTCTGAATACAAGGTGCTCAACCTCTTCATCTGTGGAGTGGGAACCGTGGGCGGAAAGCTGATAGAACAGATCAAGAATCAGTATGCCGACCTGATGGAGCGCAGCAAACTGAAGCTCAACGTGGTAGGCATCGCTTCATCCAAGAACGCCATCTTCAACCGCGACGGACTCGACCTGGAGAACTACCGCGAGGAACTGAAAAACTCAGACCCCAGCACACCCGAGGTGCTGCGAGACACTATACTCGCCATGAACATCTTCAACAGCGTCTTCGTTGACTGTACTGCCAGCAAGGACGTGGCTGCCCTCTACCAGAGTCTGCTCGAGCACAACGTGAGCATCATCGCAGCCAACAAGATTGCAGCCTCAAGCGAATACGAAAACTACGAGCGACTGAAGAAAACCGCCATACAGCGTGGCGTGGTGTTCCGATTCGAAACCAACGTGGGTGCTGGTCTGCCTATCATCGGAACCATCAACGACCTGCGCAACTCGGGCGACAAAATCCTTAAGATTGAGGCTGTTCTATCTGGTACGCTCAACTTCATCTTCAACGCCATCTCAGGCGTAGTACCATTCTCGGAGACCGTACGCATGGCCAAAGAGAAAGGCTACAGCGAGCCCGACCCACGCATCGACCTCAGCGGAATGGACGTAATACGAAAACTCGTCATTCTCTCTCGCGAGGCTGGATACAGAGTGGAACAGGAAGATGTGGAGAAGCACCTCTTCGTGCCCGACTCTTACTTCAAGGGCAGCATAGACAACTTCTGGAAGAAACTGCCAGAGCTGGATGCTGACTTCGAGGCAAAGCGCAAAACTCTCGACCTGGAGCACAAACGATGGCGATTCGTTGCCACCCTCGATGGTGGAAAGACAAGCGTTGGCCTGCAGACTGTAGGCCCAGAGCACCCATTCTACAACCTGGAGGGAAGCAACAACATCGTACTGCTCACCACAGAGCGCTACAAGGAATATCCGATGATGATTCAGGGCTATGGAGCTGGTGCCAGCGTAACAGCGGCAGGTGTGTTTGCCAACATCATGAGTATCGCTAATATTTAATATTGTCTTATCAGATAGAAAGGATAACAATTATGAAGCATATTATCATACTTGGCGACGGCATGGCCGACCACGCTGTAGAACGACTGGGAGGCAAGACTCTCCTGCAATACGCCAACAAACCTTATATGGACATGCTGGCAAAGAAAGGAAAGACTGGACGACTGGTAACCGTACCCGACGGATTTCATCCTGGATCTGAGGTTGCCAACAGCTCTATCATGGGATACGACCAGAACGAGGTTTACGAGGGACGCGGACCGCTCGAAGCTGCAAGCATCGGCTACGAGATGAGTCCTAACGACTTCGCTCTGCGCTGCAACATCATCAACGTGAACAATGGAATCATCGTGACCCACAACGGCGGTAACCTGGAAACAGAAGACGCCGACGTGCTCATCAAGTACCTCAACGAGAAGCTTGCCAGCCAGTATCCCGGCATCGTGAAATTCATCACCGGAATCCAGTATCGACACCTTCTGATTATCAAGGGCGGAAACAAATATGTAGATTGTGCTCCTCCTCACGATCATCCTAACGAAGAGTGGAAACCGCTGCTGGTGAAACCGATGGAAGGTGTTGACGAGGCTCTTCTTGCCGGCAACAGCGACAAGACTCCTGCCGAGGATGTGGCTGAGAACGGCGGTATCCTGAGCGACGAATATCGCATGAGTGCCCAGCAGACAGCCGACCTTCTGAACGAGCTGATTCTGAAAAGTCAGGAAATCCTGGAGAGCCATCCTTTCAACGTAGCGCGCAAGGAGCGTGGCGAGCGCATGGCAAACATCATCTGGCCTTGGGGCGGCGGTTATCGTCCGCACATGCTCACCCTCTCGCAGATGTATCCGCAAATCAAGAAGGGTTCTGTGATTTCTGCAGTAGACCTGATACGAGGCATCGGCCATTACGCCGGACTGCGCAACATCATCGTTGAGGGCGCTACCGGTCTTGCCAACACCAACTACGAGGGAAAGGCAGCAGCAGCTATCCAGGCGCTGAAGGACGGCGACGACTTCGTTTATGTGCACGTAGAGGCAAGCGACGAGGCTGGCCACGACGGTGACCTGGAACTGAAGCTCAAAACCATCGAGAACCTCGACCAGCGACTCATCAAACCAATCTTCGACGAGGTAAGCACTTGGGACGAGCCTGTATGCATCGCCATCCTGCCCGACCATCCTACTCCGGTAGAGATTCGCACCCACGTGAAAGAGCCCGTACCGTTCATCATCTACTATCCCGGCATCGAGCCGGATAGCGTAGAGAAGTATGACGAGGTAAGCTGCGTGAGAGGCTGCTACGGACTGCTGCAACTGCAGGAATTCATGAACACATTTATGGCAATCAATTAAAATCAAAATGAAATATTATTCAACAAATAAGAAAGCACCCATCGCCGATCTTCACAAGGCGGTAGTAAAAGGACTGGCAGAAGACCGTGGTCTCTACATGCCCGAAATCATCAAGAAGTTGCCACAGGACTTCTTCGACAACATCGAGAAACTCTCCTTCCAGGAGATTGCCTACAAGGTGGCTGACGCCTTCTTCGGCGAGGACGTCGATGCTGAGTCTTTGAAAAAGATCGTCTACGACACACTGGCTTTCGACTGCCCTGTGGTAGAGGTAGAGCCAAACATCTACTCTTTGGAGCTCTTCCATGGCCCTACACTTGCCTTCAAGGATGTAGGCGCGCGCTTCATGGCCCGTCTGCTGCAGTACTTCGTGCGTCAGGAAGGCAAGGAGGAAGTCAACGTGCTCGTTGCTACTTCGGGCGATACTGGTTCGGCTGTAGCCAATGGATTCCTCGGTGTTGACGGCATTCACGTCTATGTGCTCTATCCTAAGGGGAAGGTAAGCAAGATTCAGGAAAGCCAGTTCACCACCCTCGGACAGAACATCACAGCCCTCGAGGTGGATGGCGTGTTCGACGACTGCCAGGCGCTTGTCAAGTCGGCTTTCATGGACGAGGAACTCAACAAGCACATGAAGCTCACCTCGGCCAACTCTATCAATGTGGCACGATTCCTGCCTCAGGCTTTCTACTACTTCAACGCCTATGCACGCATGAAGGAGAAGGGAATGGCAGACAAGTTGGTGATCTGCGTGCCCAGCGGAAACTTCGGCAACATCACAGCCGGACTCTTCGGTCATGAGATGGGACTGCCCATCCATCGCTTCATAGCTGCCAACAACGCCAACGATATTTTCTACAACTATCTGCAGACTGGCGAGTACAATCCTCAGCCCAGCAAGGCCACAATAGCCAATGCCATGGACGTGGGCGACCCATCCAACTTCGCCCGCATCTACGACCTCTACAAGGGCAACCACGAGGCCATCACAGCCTACATCAGCGGTGCCACATACAAGGACGAGCAGATAGCCGAGACCATGAAGCAATGTTACAACGACACCAAGTATGTGCTTGATCCACATGGAGCTTGCGGTTATCGTGCCTTGAAGGAGCAGTTGAAGCCAGGCGAGGTTGGTGTGTTCCTCGAGACTGCCCATCCTGCCAAGTTCAAGGAGAAGGTGGACAGCATCCTGGGCACCGACATCGAGATTCCTGCACGCCTTGCCGAGTTCATGAAGGGCAAGAAGCAGAGCATCGAAATGACAAAGGACTTCGCTTCATTCAAGAACTATCTGATGAACGAATAAGAAGATTCTACAGTCACAAACACATAAAAAAACTTCACCCATCCTTCTTCTCTGTTTAGAGTTGGAGGATGGGTGAAATTTTATTGTACGTATGTTGTATTAAACTTTTGCCTGATGCTGGTCACGAAGCAGGTCGTTGACCGTCTTCACTGGGTTGAAAGTGCTAAGAGGAACCTCTACGAACACCGTGTTCCAGTCGCTCATCGCACCATTCCAAAGACCGGGCAGCTCGAGCGCCTTCAGTTCCTTGCCGTTCTTGCTCTTCTTGCTGATAAATCCTGTCTTGGGATCCACATACTTAGGCAGGTCGAAATCGTTGCCCTTATAGTCCTTAGTGGCGCAAACAAGGTCTACAGGATTGAAGTGAGTACCCTGCGCAAACATCTCCATGTATTGCTTGTTGTTCTTGTCGATCTGTGAGCTTTCCAGAATCTGCAGACTCACCGTTCCGTCGCTGTTGTAGGTAAGGAAAGGTCCGCCACCAGGCTCGCCCACATTCTTTACCACGCCACATACACGCATCGGACGGTTCAGCTTCTTGCGCAGATAAATCACCAGGTCAGCATCCTCCAGTTCCTTGATGTCGGCACGACGGCAGCACAGGTCGCGCTGCAGGAATCGGATAATCTCCTCCAACTTCTCATGATTGTAAGTACCCGAGTCGAGAACGCGCAGATACTCGAATGCCTTCTGCTGCAACGAAACCAAGATGCCGGCAATCACCTGCTTGTAGGTCACGGTGTCGGCCTTCAGACGGTCGGGCACCACATTATCTATATTCTTGATGAACACCACGTCGGCATCTATCTCGTTCAGATTTTCTATCAGCGCTCCATGACCGCCTGGACGGAAGAGCAGCGAGCCATCCTCATTGTGGAAGGGAGTGTTGTCGGGATTGGCGGCGATGGTGTCGGTACTTGGCTTCTGCTCAGAGAAAGAGATGTTGTACTTCACACCGAATTTCTTGGCGTAGCCCTCTACCTTATCTGCCACCATCTTTTCGAAGAGCTCCAGATGATCGTGCGAAACGGTAAAGTGGACATTTGCCTCACCGTTACTGCTGGCATAAAGCGCAGCCTCTACCAGGTGCTCCTCCATAGGGGTGCGAACCTCTTCGTCGGAATACTCATGAAACTGCAACAAGCCCTTAGGCAACTGACCATAGTTGAGTCCGCTTGCCTTCAGCAGGTTTGCCACCACAGCCTTGTACTTGCCAGCCTTGATCAGGTCGCATACGCAGCTGCCCTCGTTCTCCTTGCACTTGCTGCAGAGAGACTTGCGGAAGGCAAACTTCTTGATATTGTCGAAGAAATGCTTCTCGAAATCGGTTGTAGGCACATCATAAGGCGCATCAAGGAACGCAAAGAGATTCTTGAACATTCTGCTTGCCGCACCAGATGCTGGCACAAACTTCACGATGCGGTGACCCTGCTTCTTGTACTCGTCCCACACCTGTTCATACTTCTTTACCTCCTCTGCGTCGGGAGACATAATTCCCTTACCAATGGCTGCAGCACCTTCGAGACGAAGGAAAGGGAAACCATTTTTGATTTGCTCCAATTGTTTTGCTATTTGCTGCTCCGAAATGCCGCGAGCTGCAATTTGGGTTAGTTCTTGCTGATTCATGATACCATATTTATGTTATTTTTTCTTTAGTTGTGCTACAAATGTAGTAAGTTTTTTTGAAAAAAAGAAATTTTATGACGATTTTTTGTACCTTTGCAATAAGTTTTTAAGAAAAGGGACGAATTATGGACGAAAAATTCACTTTTACACCCGAAGAAAGGGAACAAACCCTCACCATTCTGGAACGATTGCGTACTGCTGTCGGCAACACTTTCAGCGCCCAGGATGAGAAACTGATTAGAGAAGATATTCATCACGCATTCATCAACCATCAGATAAGCCGAGATGTCTTTGGGCTCAATCCCATACTGTATGCTCTGCAGACAGCCGAGATAGCAGTCAACGAAATAGGACTCAGACGCGACGGAGTAATCGCCATTCTGATGCAGACCAGTGTGGTGGACGGTTACCAGACGCTCGACGACATAGAGAAGAAATATGGCGAAGGCGTGGCGCACATCATCCGCGGTCTGTTGAGAATCAACGAACTCTACAAGCGCAATCCTGTCATCGAGAGCGAGAACTTCCGCAACCTGCTCGTCTCGTTCTCGGAAGACATGCGTGTGATCCTGATCATGATAGCCAACCGTGTCAATATGATGCGGCAAATCAGAGACACCGACCAGCTCGAAGCCAAGCAGCGTGTGAGCGAAGAGGCAAGCTATCTGTACGCTCCCCTCGCCCACAAACTGGGTCTGTACAAACTGAAGAGCGAACTCGAGGACCTGAGTCTGAAGTATCTGGAGCACGATGCCTACTATATGATTAAGGAGAAGCTCAACGCCACAAAGGCTTCGCGCGACGCCTACATAGCACGATTCATCAAGCCTATACAGGAGAAGTTGGATGCTGCCGGACTGAAATACCACATGAAGGGACGCACCAAGAGCATCCACTCCATCTGGCAGAAGATGAAGAAGCAACAATGCGGCTTCGAGGGCGTGTACGACCTCTTTGCCATCCGCATCATCCTCGACTCGCCACGCGACAAGGAATACATGCAATGCTGGCAGGTGTTCGCTCTCATCACGGCCATGTATCAGCCCAACCCTAAACGTATGCGCGACTGGCTCTCTGTGCCTAAGAGCAATGGTTACGAGAGTCTGCACACCACCGTGCTCGGACCCGAGAACAAATGGGTGGAGGTACAGATTCGCACAGAGCGTATGGACGAGATTGCTGAGCACGGACTGGCAGCCCATTGGCGCTATAAAGGTATCAAGAGCGAGAAGGGAGGCATCGACGAATGGCTCGCCAACATCAGAAGCGCACTCGAGAACAACGACGACCTGCAGCTGATGGACCAGTTCAAGATGGACCTGAAGGAAGACGAGGTGTATGTATTTACACCTAAGGGCGACCTGCTCAACTTCCCCAAGGGAGCCACGGTGCTCGACTTCGCCTACTACATCCACTCACGTATCGGCAATACCTGTGTGGGAGGAAAGATTAACGGGCGCGCTGTAAGTTTCAGACAAGAGCTGCACTCGGGCGACCAGATAGAAATTCTGACACAGAGCAACCAGAAGCCACGCCAGGAATGGATCAACATCGTGAAGACCTCGAAAGCCAAGGCCAAGATCCGCCTCGCCATCAAGGAGACACAGAAGAAGGAAGGTCTCTTTGCCAAGGAACTCCTGGAGCGACGATTCAAGAACAGAAAGTTGGAAATAGAAGAGAGCATCATGGCACGCACCATCAAGAAGATGGGCTACAAGGAGAACTCTGATTTCTACAAGGACATTGCCGAGGAGAAGATAGACCCCAACAGCATCATTGAGAAATACATCGCCGAACGCGACCACGACCTGAACGTGACCAACACCACACGTCCTGCCGCCAGTGCTGCCGAGTTCGAGTATGAGAATCCTACCGAGGAAATGATGCGACAGAACGACGACGTGCTCGTCATCGATGAAAATCTGAAGGGAATAGACTTCGAGTTGGCCCATTGCTGCCACCCTATCTATGGCGACCCCATCTTCGGCTTCGTCACCGTAAGCAAAGGTATCAAGGTGCATCGCTCCGACTGTCCCAATGCCAAGGAACTGCAGCGACGTTTCGGCTATCGCATCGTCAAGGCAAAGTGGAGCGGCAAGGGAACCTCCAAGTACGCCATTACCCTGCGAATCATCGGCAATGATGATATTGGAATCGTGAGCAACATCACCAACATCATATCCAAAGAGGATAAGCTCGTGATGAGAGGCATCAACATCTCGTCGAAAGACGGTCTCTTCTCGGGCAACATCACCGTGATGATTGATGATGCCTCACGCACCGAAGCTCTCATCAAAAAGTTGAGTGCTGTGAAGGGAGTAAAACAAGTCATGAGAATTTAAGCCAGATACCCCTAAAAAATGAAAGTACTTGCGTTGGCAGTTGAAAGTACTTGCGTTGGTCATCGCAAGTACTTTCATTTTTTTTTGTGTATTTTTACTACTCCACATCCCTGACAAGCATGATTTCCCAATACTCATAGTCGCCACCTATGGCTTGCCTGATTTCTGAAATCTGTTTCATTTCAGGATGAGCCTGCATAAAGTCACGAATCTTCTTTTCGCGACTCGAAGAGATGAGAGCCCTGAGACCAATCTCTCGCTCACGCACATAATGTGACAAATGAGAGATGATGGTACTTTGGGCAAGTCCGCGGGCTGTGGCTATTTGCTGCACATTCATGCCCTCCTTGAAGAGGTCGAGAGTAATCTGGCGAGTAGGCGTCTTGGGAGCCTTAGGCTCTTTGGGTTCCTTGGCTGCCGACTTGCGCTTGCGACCACTACCCGCCCCCGTTGATTCCTCGTCTGTACGCGAGAGAATAAACAGCGCTTTCTTCTTCAGATAGTCGCTCACCGAGAACTCGGCTTCCTGCTCATAACGCAGGAGCGACTGCTTGAGCAGCGTTTCATCGGCAAAGGTCCCGAATCGGTCGGCAAACTGCTTCTTCGCAGTCTTGTTGTCGGTCGACACATTCGTCTTCTTCAGCAGGTCAGTCAGTATGCCAGTCTTTTGCCAGAAATATTGAGCAGCCTTGTGTATGCGCTCCTGCAATGCCTCATCGCTCACATCGGGATTGGCATTCAGCATGCAGGAATACTGCACCCTGAACTTGTCGGAAACAGCAGACAGACTCTTCAGCACCACCCCAAGTTTCTGATACTCGCCTACGAGTCGTGGATAATTGCTCATGAAATACTCCACCAAGCAACGCAACAGCAAGTCATAGCTTTGCTGCAGGGAACGGAAGTCGAAAAGCTCGGCTATACATTGCTGAACATAGAGCTGCTGCAGCGTAGCAATCTGCTCCTTCGTAGGAGAAACCATACGATCGTTGTACGAATCAACGGTACTGTCGCTGATGATGGCAGAACGAGACAAAGGGCTGCTGAGCACCATTCCCTCCAACGATTTGCAACGGCTCAGCGCCACATAGGTCTGACCATGGGTGAAGGATCGCGAGGCGTCAATGATGGCATGCTCGAAGGTAAGTCCCTGACTCTTATGGATAGTGATGGCCCATGCCAGTCGAACGGGATACTGTCGGAAGGTGCCCTCCACGGTTTCCTCTATTTCCTGCGTCTGCTCATTGAGTGTGTATTTCGAGTTGCTCCATTCTGCCTTTTCCAGTATAAACTCTTCGCCATTGTCCTTTCCCATGACCCTGATCTCCTGGTTATCAATAGCCGTCACCTCGCCTATCATACCATTATAGAACCGATGGTCAGCATCGTTCTTGATAAACATAATCTGAGCTCCCTTCTTCAGCAGCAGCTTGAAATCGGCAGGATAGGACGTCTCGGGGAAGTTGCCCTCCACCTCTGCCGTGAAACTGTATACTTGAGAGGGTAAGTTGCCTAATTCCTGCTCATTGATATGCTGAGCAGGGATATTATGTGTAGTAAGCCGAATGTAGTCACCACCCTTAGGAGGCTGAAAATCGGGAATATAACGCTGATTAAGTGCAGCAAGAGTTTCGTCGCTTGCCTTGTTCTCCCTTATCTGGTTGAGAAGCGCCACAAACCTCTCGTCCTGCTGACGATAGACGGTCTGCAGTTCTATGGTGAGATAGCTTGCCTGTTGCAACGCCTTGCTCGAAAAAAAGAAAGGAGTGTCGTAATACTGGCGCAACATACTTTCCTCATGTTCTGTCACTACGGGAGCCAACTGCTGCAGGTCGCCTATCATGAGCAACTGAACGCCGCCAAAGGGCAGATCGTGCTTACGATAACGGCGCATCACCGAGTCGATGGCATCAAGCAAGTCGCTGCGCACCATACTAATCTCGTCGATGACCAAGAGGTCCATCGTACGAATGATGTTTCGCTTCACCTTGCTGAATTGAAACCGCTTCTTCTCACCACCAGCGAATGTAGTACCCGGAAGATAAGGCGAAAGGGGCAGCTGAAAGAAGGAATGAATGGTCACACCACCGGCATTGATGGCAGCGATTCCTGTAGGAGCCAGAACCACCATTCGCTTGGGCGACCTGCGCTTGAGTTCCTTCAGGAAGGTTGTCTTTCCTGTACCCGCCTTACCTGTAAGAAACAAATTGGCACTCGTCTTCTCTATAATGTCCCAGGCTTTCAGGGACTCCTCGTTCATTTCCATCTTGCTGTGTATTTTTAATGTGTGACGAAAATAGGTTCAATTATCGCACAAAGATAGTTATTTTTATTCAACAAGAGTAAGCATCGAGAGTTAAAAAAGAAAAAAACATTCCTATAACTTCTAACAGCCGAAAATGACTAATGACCAAAATGACAAAGCGCTAATACGGGAACAGCAAGGGAAGCACGAAGGTCATGACAATGCCGATAATAATCTGCAAAGGCAAACCCACCTTGACATAATCCATAAACGTATAGCCTCCTGCTTTCATCACCAGCGCATTGGGCGGTGTGGAGAAGGGAGAGGCGAAACACATACTGGCTCCCAAGGTGACGGCAAAGAGGAAAGCATAAGGACTCACCCCTACCTGCTGGGCTGCCACCAAGGCAATGGGAGCCATCAGCACAGCAGTGGCTGTATTGCTGATAAACATGGTCATGAGCGAGGTGGTGAAATAAATACCTGCCAAAAGGGCTGTGGGGCCTAAGGCTCCTAAGCTGTCTACCAGGGTCTGCGACACCAAAGCCGAGACTCCTGTCTTCTCAAGGGCTGTAGACATGGGCATCATGGCGGCAATGAGCACGATGCTCTCCCAGTTGATGGTCTTATAGGCAGCCTCCACATTTCGAAAACATCCTGCAAAGACAGTCAGCAGACCTGCTATGATAACGGCTGTTACAGGAGCAACAGGAATAAAGTCGAACACCATCATCACCACCATCAGCAACATGATGGCAGCGGCCACAGGAGCCTTGTAGTCGAGAAGTACCTTGTCGGCAGTCTTCTCAGGCTGGTCGAGCACAACCCAGTTGGTCGTATCACTTGCCAGGTGCGCCAGGTTGGTCCACTCGCCCTGCACCAGGAGCATGTCGCCCACATGCAGTCGGGTGCCGATAAGATTGTCGGTGATGTACTCGTCTCCTCTACGGATTCCCAATACATTCATGCCGAAGCGTTTACGCAGATTGGCCTCACCGATTCTGAGTCCTGCAAAATGAGAAGTAGGCATGACGACAATCTCGGAAAGTCCCAAGTCATAAAAGTCTATCTTCACGTCCTTCATCTTGCGCAGACCATAGTCGGCAGCAAAGCGCTGCATCTTAGTCTCGTCACCCATTATATATAAGGTGTCATGCTCTCCAATGACGCTGCTGCTCTTCGCCATATTCTGGTTGATGTCCTTCATCAGTCCCAAGCGCGACTTTTTCTCGTTTCTTATCTCGATGACACTCACTCCATACAGTTTCTGTATACTGAGTTCCTTGAGCGTCTTGCCTACGATGTCGAGCCTCTCCCCGTGCTCATCAAGCGCTGCCGTGGAGCGATTGGAAGGCACAATATACCGATGCAGATTGTCGAGCAGACGATATTCCTGCACCAAGTCGTCGAGCGATTTGCCACTCTGCTTTTTCTTTCCACTCTGTTTACGGCTCAGGAACACCCGGCTCAGAGGCATGAGCACGATGATGCCAATGGCAATGACGATAAGGCCCACTGGCATGAAAGAGAAGAAACTGAGCGACTGATAGCCAGCCTCAGTCAGCACCTCGTCGATGACAAGGTTAGGCGGAGTACCGATAAGTGTAAGCATTCCGCCTAAGCTACCTGCAAAGGCAAGGGGCATGAGGAAACGTGAGGACTGTAAGCCTGATGCTGCGGCAAGGCTTACGATGATGGGCATCATCAGAGCCACCGTACCCGTATTGCTGACAAAGGCTCCGATAAACGAGGTGACAAGCATCACCAAGAGGAAGGTGACGGTTTCGTTGCCGTGCGAAAGCGCCATGAGTTTGTTGCCCGTCAACTTGGCAAGACCAGTCTGCATGATGGCCCCACCCACCACAAAGAGGCCAATCATCATGATGACAATAGGCGAGGAGAAGCCTGCAAGAGCTTCTGTGGGAGTAAGAATTCCAAAAACAAGGAGTGCTGCCAGGGCGGTAAGTGCCACGATGTCGGCCCTCACCCTGCCCCATATAAACATGGCAACGGTAATGATTAAAATGATAAGCGTTACTGTCATGTTTGCAAAACTACTTATTTTTTCGTAAATGACAAAAGAAATGAGGCAAAAAAAAATCAGTACAGAGGCACATCAAGCGCCTGCAGTACTGATTTTAAGCTGACCATCAAAGGAAACAGTCACTTCTACCTGATAGCTGACAGAGCTGTCGGGCATGGCAAGGACAGCACGGAAATGTACGCCCGCCTTGTCGGCAGCACGGAAAACGATATCGCTCAGCACCGCCTGCTTCAGGAAAGAGTCAGGCACCTTACGGTTGAAGTCCTGCTTGCGGAAGTCACGCCCGAAAAGGCGCGAGGCTCCATGATAGACATTCACATTTACGATGTTGTCATAATACACATTGTCTACCCCCACTCCGTCTTCATTATAGGTACTCTTGAGCACCTTATAGGTTGTAGGATTGACCTGTGTATAAAGATGATATTTCTCTGCTCCAAAAGTCACGATGGTGTCTCTCCGAACCAGCTGTCCCTGATTGAGCACCACGGGCTGCTGATGCTTGAAAGAACTGAGATAGGTCTTGTCATTGGTCTTCACCAACCTGAGCACATCTCCATTCTGAGTCTTGAACTCGAAGAGATGAGCGGCCTGTTTCACGATAGCATAGCGAATATCACTGGCGCCACGTATCACCAAGGTGTCTGCCGACACATAAAAATAGGCAGGCATACTGGTAGAGTCTGGATAATAAATAGTGTCGCCCTTCACCCGAAAGACCACATCCTCGTCATCCTCGTCAATCCACATGCCCTGCAGCATCTGCTTGGCCTTCATGTCTTCTTTGAACGTTTCCTTCTGGGCACGTTCCTTACAGGCCGAAAACACCATCAGGCACCCTATGACCAATAATATAATATTGCGTTTCATCAATGATTTAATTTTCCTTTTCTGTGACTGTGAAAAAAATGCGCCACACTGTTCTCTCTTTACTCGAAGACCTCGGCATCCTTCAGCGATGTAGCCTTGAGGAGATCTTTCTCTGAGGTGAGCACATCATCGGCAGAAATAGGCCACTCTATGTGGATGTCCTCATCATTCCAGCGGATGCTGGCCTCGTGCTGTGGAGCGTACACATTATCTACTTTATAGGTAAACACAGCCTCGTCGCTCAAAACCAGGAAGCCGTGAGCAAAGCCACGAGGGATGAAAAGCTGCCGTTTATTGTCCTCGCTCAGTTCCACAGCCACATACTTTCCAAAAGTAGGACTGCTCTTGCGAATATCGACAGCCACATCGAGCACACGTCCACGGATGACACGCACCAACTTGGCCTGTGAGTATTCGCCCTTCTGATAATGCAGTCCACGAAGAACACCATAGCTCGACTTGGACTCATTGTCCTGTATAAACTCTACATGACGACCTATATGCAGATCGAAATCAGCCTGTCTCCATGACTCAAAGAAATAGCCACGTGCATCACGAAAAACCCTGGGCTCCAACACGTAGACCCCTTCAATCTCAGTCTTCAAATATTCCATTACTCATTAGTTTATTCTGCTTCGCCTGAACCGTTTCCAGCAAGCAATAGCACTATACCTTATTTTATATATATGGCAAAGATAATATATTTTTTTGAAACGGCAAAACAAATAAAACTTTTTATCGTCTATAACTTATTTTTTATATAAAATTGTTGGCGGGAAGAAAAAAAATAACTATCTTTGCAAACGTGATTGAACTGGAAAGACATATAGAGATCCTACTTTTGAGCAACGATTGCGTGATAGTCCCCGACTTTGGAGGCTTCATGGCTCATCATGTAGATGCAAGATATGATGGCAGAGACAACATGTTTTTGCCACCACTGAGGACTATTGGCTTCAATCCACAGCTCACCATGAACGATTCGCTCCTCGCGCTTTCATATGTAGAGGCCTACGACATCAGCTATCCTGATGCCCTGAGCCGTATCGCAGAAGACGTGAGAGAGATTCGCGCTGAGCTCGACATCAACGGAAAATACGAATTGACGGACATAGGTACTCTCTACCTCAACAGCCAGGGCACATATACCTTTAAGCCCTGCGAGGCTGGCCTGCTGACTCCAAACTACTATGGTCTGGACGGTTTTGTTATGCAGCCACTTGCGGAGCTTGGCGCATCTGCCAGCAACGAGGAGACAGCGGCATCAGCCGAAATCATACCTTTCGACAGCAATTCCAACCAACAGGAGGAAGAAAACAAGAGCAGCCGACAAGCCACAACAGATACTGTGTCCTTAAACGAACAAGAGGAGGAGGAAGAGGAAAGCAGCGAGTTCGTACAGATCAGAAAGAGCTGGCTGCGCAATGCCGTGGCTGCATGTATCGCCCTTATTGCCTTCTTCACGCTCTCTACCCCACTCGACACACCACAGGTGCAGAAGAGCAAGGTAGACATCAGCATGTTGAACCGTCTTATGCCTAAGGAAATGGTAAAGGACAACAGCATCAAGGCACTCGAGGCTGTAGCCAGCGAAGTCGAGAAGAAAACAGAGATTGCGGGGAATGCCGAACGTACAGACAAAGCAGAGATTGAAAAGCAAGAAATAGCCAAGCCACACTATTGCATCGTGCTGGCAAGTCGTGTTACCAAGCGCAATGCAGCTACCTATACGGAAAGTCTGCAGGCCAAGGGCTTCAAGGACACCAGAGTACTCATTACATCCAACAATGTAAAGGTGGTCTATGGTTCCTATGAAAACGAGCAACAAGCTTACACAGCACTCAACCAGCTGCACCATCACGAGGCCTTTGCCGACGGATGGATAACCCTCGTAAAAGAATAAGCGCATGAAAAGAGTAAGATGCCCCAAGTGTGACAACTTTATCACATTCGACGAGACCAAGTACCAGGCAGGACAAAGTCTCGTCTTTGTATGCCCACAATGCAACAAGCAGTTCGGCATACGCATGGGTGTGTCCAAGCTGCGCGAGACTCAAAAGGAGGAAAAGCTCGACGAAAGAGCCAACGAGCATGGTTTTGGCTCTATCGTTGTGATAGAGAATGTCTTCGCCTACAAGCAGGTTATTCCCCTGCAGATGGGCGACAACATCATAGGACGATACATGAAGAACAGCGGCATCAACTGCCCCATCGAGACCGTAGACCCCAGTGTCGACATGAACCATTGTGTCATCAATGTGAGTCGCGACAAGAAAGGCAACTTGAAATATGTATTGCGCGACGGTCCCAGCTATACAGGAACCTTTGTCGACAATGTGATCTTGGGCGACAGAGAGCGCCGCGTCATTGAAGACGGCACACTCTTTACCATCGGAGCCACTTCCATCATTTTACGCTCCGCAGATAATAAAGACGAATAATTATACCATTTTCGCTTACTATCTGAAAGAAATTCGCACACTTTTATAATCTTTTTGCCAATATTTTCTTTATATTGCAAGAAAATGCGTATCTTTGCATCTGTAAACTTAAGATTAACGTCAGCTTATGGATGTAGCAATCGTAAAATACAACGCCGGTAACATCTACTCCGTGGTGAATGCCATGAAGAGACTCGGCATTTCCCCCATCCTCACCGACGACGCAGAAACTCTGCGTAAGGCCGATCGTGTGCTCTTTCCCGGGCAGGGACAGGCCAGAGAAGCCATGCTTTATCTCAAAGCACACGGGCTCGACGAAACCATTAAGTCGCTCACACAACCCGTCTTGGGAATATGCGTGGGACAGCAGCTCCTGTGCCGACATTCAGAAGAAGGAGATGTGGACTGCATCGGCATCTTTGATGTCGACGTAAAGAAGTTTGTGCCCCAGCAGCATCAGGACAAGGTGCCTGCCATGGGATGGAACGAGATCTACGACCTCTCTTCACCCCTGATGAAAGACCTGGGCGAAAATCCATACACTTATTTCGTGCATAGCTACTACGTGCCGCTATGCCAGGAAACCATTGCTACGGCCAACTACATACAGCCCTACAGTGCCGCTCTGCACAAAGACAATTTCTACACCTGCCAGTTTCATCCCGAAAAGAGCGGAAAGGTAGGAGAACAAATCCTCAAGAACTTTATGGAACTATGAATATAGAACTCATACCAGCCATCGACGTCATTGGTGGACAATGCGTAAGACTCACCAAAGGCGACTACGACCAGAAGAAAGTGTACGACGACAACCCTGCCGAAGTGGCAAAACACTTTGAGAAATTAGGGTTCAAACGTCTGCATGTGGTGGATCTTGACGGAGCCAAATCCAAGCATATCGTCAACGACAACGTGCTGAAAGCCATCACGTCTGCCACTTCGCTATCTGTAGATTTCGGAGGCGGAATCAAGACAGAGGAAGATATCGAGAAAGCATTCGACGCAGGAGCTGCCATGGTGACAGTAGGAAGCATCGCCGTAACTAACCCAGAGCTTTTCCTTAGTTGGATAGACAAATATGGAGCCGAGCGCCTTATCTTGGGAGCCGACGTAAGAAACGGCAAAATATCTATCAACGGCTGGAAGGAAGACTCGGCAGAAGACTTGCTTCCTTTCCTCAAACAGTACACCGACAAGGGTGTGCGCAACGTGCTCTGTACAGAGATCAGCAAGGACGGAACCCTGCAGGGGCCAGCCATCGAACTCTACAAAGAGATCATGGCAGCCTATCCCGACCTCCATCTGATTGCCTCGGGAGGTGTAAGCTGCAACGAGGATATAGATGCTTTGGAGACAGCCGGCATTCCTGCGGTGGTGTTCGGCAAAGCTTTCTACGAGGGAAAAATCGACATAGACAAATTGGGTCTTTGAGCCCCCCATAGCGAGATTTCTGCAATAATGAAAAAGAAGAAAGAGATATGGTAGAACAAAACATAAGCAAAGGTTTGGCTAAGAGAATCATACCCTGCCTTGACGTGAAGAACGGAGAAACCGTAAAGGGCACAAACTTCGTGAACCTCCGCAGCGCAGGCGACCCTGTGGAACTGGGCAAGGCCTACAGCGATGCAGGAGCCGACGAACTCGTGTTTCTCGACATTACAGCCAGCTTTGAAGGACGAAAGACCTTTGCCGACATGGTGACACGAGTAGCCGAGCAAATCAACATACCTTTCACCGTGGGAGGAGGAATCAACGAACTGAAAGATGTTGACCGGCTTCTCAATGCTGGAGCCGACAAGGTAAGTATCAACAGTGCAGCCATACGCAACCCCGGTCTCATCGACGAGATAGCCGGACACTATGGCTCTCAGGTGTGTGTATGTGCCATAGACGCCCGGCTCGACAGCGACGGATGGCACTGCTACGTAAAGGGAGGAAGAGAAAGAGTGGAACTGGGACTCTTCGACTGGGCAAAGGAAGTTGCCGACCGTGGTGCTGGCGAAATTCTCTTCACCAGCATGGACCACGATGGCGTGAAGCAAGGTTTCGCCAATGAGGCTTTGGCAAGACTTGCCGACGAGTTGAGCATTCCAGTCATTGCATCTGGAGGAGCAGGCAACATGCAGCATTTCCGTGATGCCTTTACCTTGGGCAAGGCCGATGCAGCACTGGCTGCCAGTGTGTTCCACTTCGGAGAGATTGCCATCCCCGACCTCAAGAAATACCTGCGCAATGAAGGTATCAACGTGAGAATATAATAAACGAAGCTAACACATAGCAGAAGTATATAGACTAAGAAATAAAGCAAAAAGAAATAGATATGGAAATGGAAATAGATTTCGAGAAAATGGGCGGCCTTGTTCCAGCCATCATCCAGGACGCAGTAACCAAAAACGTACTGATGTTGGGATTCATGAACAAGGAGGCATACGAAAAGACCATAGCCACAAAGAAAGTCACCTTCTGGAGCCGTTCACGCAACTGTCTGTGGACCAAAGGGGAGACATCGGGCAACTACCTCAACCTTGTCAGCATTCAGAACGACTGCGACAAAGACACGCTGCTCGTCAAGGTACATCCACAGGGTCCAACCTGCCATAAGGGAACAGACACCTGCTGGGGCGAGGACAACACGCTGAACCCTATCCTCTTCCTCTCAGAGTTGCAGGACTTCATCAACAAGCGTCATGAGGAAATGCCCGAGGGAAGCTATACCACCAGCCTGTTCCAAAAAGGAGTGAACAAAATGGCACAGAAGGTAGGCGAAGAAGCAGTGGAAACCATCATCGAGGCCACAAACGGCAACGATGAGAAACTCGTTTACGAATCCTCCGACCTGCTCTACCATCTCATCGTTCTGCTTACCAGCAAAAAGCTGCGCATCGAGGACGTGGCAAAAGAGCTGCAGATGCGCCACGACCCAGAATGGGACAAGAAGCGCCGTACAGCAAAGAGCAAGGGTAAAATGAAGTAATACATATATATAATAAGGAGAAAAAATTAGGATGTTGATAGAATATAAAAACGTAAGCATCTACCAAGCCGACAAGTGTATCCTCAAGGACGTGAACTTCCATGTTGACGAGGGCGAGTTCACTTATCTCATCGGAAAGGTAGGATCGGGAAAAAGTTCACTGCTCAAGACCCTGTACTGCGAGCTCGATCTCGTAGAGGGTGAGACAGAGAAGGCAGAAATCTTAGGCAGAGACCTCACGACCATCAGACGCAAGGATATTCCTGCGCTGAGAAAGGAGTTGGGCATCATCTTCCAGGACTTCCAGTTGCTGCACGACCGCAGTGTGCACAAGAACTTCGAGTTTGTACTGAAAGCCACAGGCTGGAAAGACAAGAAGGCCCGCAACGAACGCATCTCAGAAGTTCTCGAGGAGGTGGGCATGAGCGAGAAAGCAGACAAGATGCCTCATGAGCTTTCAGGTGGCGAGCAGCAGCGCATTGCCATAGCACGGGCATTGCTCAACAACCCTAAACTCATCATTGCCGATGAGCCTACAGGCAACCTCGACCCCGAAACGGCAAGCCATATCGTCAGTCTGCTGAAAGACATCACCAAGCAGGGAACTACTGTCGTTATGTCGACCCACAACATCCCCATGCTCGACAAGTTCCCAGGCATCGTATATCGATGCAAAGACGGAAGTCTGCACGATGTGACCAATGAGTACAATCACATCGACCTGACCGAAGACGGCGAGGAAAGTTGAGTGAAGAGTGAAGAATTCAACACCCTCATTAAACATTAAACAATAAAATAAAACAATAAAATTAAACATTAATATAATATTAAGACTATGAAGGTAATGAAATTCGGAGGTACTTCGGTTGGCTCACCTGAGCGCATGAAGGGAGTAGCCTCCTTGGTTACAGAATCAGGTGAACCTACTTTCATCGTACTTTCTGCGATGAGCGGTACAACAAACTCACTCGTTGAAATCTCTGACTATCTCTATAAGAAGAATCCAGAGGGTGCCAACGAGGTAATCAACAACTTGGAGAAGAAATACATGCAGCATGTGGAAGAGCTCTACTCTACCGAGGAGATGAAGAAAACCACAAGTGAATTCCTTCATAGCGAATTCGATTATCTGCGTTCCTTCACCAAGGATCTTTTCACCTCTTTCGAGGAGAAGAACATCGTGGCTCAGGGTGAGATCATGAGCACCAACATGGTGGTCAACTACTTAAAGGAACAGGGCATCAAGGCTGTGCTGCTCAATGCGCTCGACTTCATGCGCACAGACAAGAATGCAGAGCCAGACCCGCAGTACATCAAGGAAAAGCTTGCCGACATCATGGAGAAGAACCAGGGTCAGCAGATCTACATCACACAGGGTTTCATCTGCCGCAATGCTTATGGCGAGGTTGACAACCTGCAGCGAGGCGGCAGCGACTATACAGCATCGCTCATCGGTGCAGCCCTTCCTGCCGACGAGATCCAGATATGGACCGACATCGATGGCATGCACAACAACGACCCACGAGTGGTAGAGCATACAGAGGCAGTACATCAGCTCAACTTCGAAGAGGCTGCCGAGCTGGCTTACTTCGGTGCCAAGATTCTTCACCCTACCTGCGTACAGCCAGCCAAGTATGCCGGCATTCCAGTAAGACTGAAGAACACCCTCGACCCTAAGGCCGACGGAACCATCATCGACAACGTGATAGTACGTGGCAAGATCAAGGCTGTGGCAGCCAAGGACAACATCACCGCCATCAAGATCAAGAGCAGCCGTATGTTGCTGGCTACAGGTTTCCTGCGCAAGGTGTTCGAGATCTTCGAGAGCTATCAGACTCCTATCGACATGATTGCCACCTCTGAGGTGGGTGTAAGCATGAGTATTGACAATGACGCCCACCTGAACGACATCGTCAACGAGTTGAAGAAATATGGTACTGTCACTGTCGACACAGATATGTGTATCATCTGCGTGGTAGGCGACCTCGACTGGAGCAACGTAGGTTTCGAGACACTTGCCACAGAGGCAATGAAGAACATCCCTGTAAGAATGATTTCTTACGGAGGTTCCAACTACAACATCTCATTCCTCATCCGAGAAAGAGACAAGAAGCAGGCTTTGCAGAACTTGAGCAACAACCTGTTTGAGAAGTAATTTAAGTGAAGAACGAAGAGTGAAGAGTGAAGAATTCGTATGCAATACTTCCTACTCACTCTTCGTTGGATATTCTGATTTACAATAAATTGGATTTTCTAATTTGACTATATAAGATATTAATTTTAGATTTAAGCGAAATGAAAGGAACATTTCCTATAGATAAGTTTCAGGAGACACAGACTCCGTTCTACTATTACGACACAGCCCTGCTGAGACAAACCCTCAGAACCATCTGCGAGGAAGCAGGTAAACATCCTGGTTTCGAGGTACACTATGCCGTAAAAGCAAACGCCAATCCTAAAGTGCTGGGCATCATCAGCCAGGCAGGATTAGGAGCCGACTGCGTGAGCGGAGGAGAAATACAAGCTGCTGTCAACGCAGGATTTCCTGCCAACAAGATTGTATATGCCGGTGTGGGCAAGAGCGACTGGGAGATCAATCTCGGACTGGAGAAAGGCATCTTCTGCTTCAACGTGGAGAGTATTCCCGAACTGGAAATCATCAACGAGCTGGCTGCCAGAAAGAACAAGACAGCACAGGTTTGCTTTCGCATCAATCCTAACGTAGGAGCACACACACATGCCAACATCACCACAGGACTGGCAGAAAACAAATTCGGTATTGCCATGCAAGACATGGAGAGTGTCATTGCAGAAGCTGCAACCATGAAGAACATCAAGTTCCTCGGCCTGCACTTCCACATTGGTAGTCAGATACTTGACATGGGTGACTTCGAGGCTCTCTGCAACAGAATCAATGAACTGCAAAACCAGTTGGAAGCTCACCACATCGAAGTAAAGAACATCAATGTGGGCGGCGGACTCGGCATAGACTACAAGCATCCCAACCGCGTGCCCATACCCGACTTCAAGTCTTACTTCGACACTTATGCCAAGCACCTGAAACTGCGCGACGGACAGAAGGTGCATTTCGAATTGGGCCGTGCAGTGGTAGGCCAAATGGGATCACTCATCACAAGAACCCTCTATGTAAAACAAGGCACAGCCAAGCAGTTTGCCATCGTAGATGCCGGCATGACCGACCTCATACGCCCTGCCCTCTACCAGGCTTATCACAAAATAGAGAACATCACGAGCGAGGAGCCTGTAGAAACCTACGATGTAGTAGGCCCAATCTGTGAGTCAAGCGACGTCTTTGCCAAGGCTATCGACCTGAACAAGACCCATCGTGGCGACCTCATTGCACTCCGTTCGGCAGGAGCCTATGGCGAGATTATGGCAAGTCAGTACAACTGCCGTCAGTTGCCTAAAGGCTACACCACAGAAGAAATGTAAGGCACCTTAACAATACGAGAAAAGAAAATAACTCAACTTTCTCAAACGAGGAAGTTAAAAAACTAAAATGATGATAATCAGTTTAACTACTATTATCGCTGGCGCAGCAGTGGTTTTATTGGCAGTCCTCGGATCGCTGATCAATCCATTTCTGCGCTCATTGCGTCTCAATAAAGAGGAAGAACCGTCTGCCGAGGGAACGACTGAAGATGCAGCCGCAACCCAGCCACTTCCTCCAGTCACCATACTTATCACAGCTCATGACAACCTGCCTGAGCTGGAACGCAACCTGCATACTTTCCTTGAGCAGAAATATCCTGCCAACTATCAGGTAGTGGTTGTCTGCCAGAGCAGCGACGGTGAGACGATCGATTTTCTGAAACGTCAGTCTTCAGAAAATCCACACCTTTATTATACCTTCATACCAGAGAGCTCACGCTATATGAGCCGAAAGAAACTGCAGATTACCGTAGGTGTGAAAGCTGCCAAGTATGAGTGGATTCTGCTCACCGAACCTGCCTGCATGGCCTGCAGCGAGGACTGGCTTGCCAGCATGACCCGTCAGTGCCAGGAGCCTAACCATTTGGTATTAGGCTACGTAAGCACAGAGGAAAGTTGCAAGAGCGTGCGTCGGTTCGACATGATCAGAAAAGCCTATTACCTGTTGCGCAGAGCACAACGCTCCTACGGCTACCGCACCAATATGCCCAACGTCATCTTCCGCAAGAGCGACTTCATGCGCGAGCAGGGCTATCAGGGCAACTTGGAATATGTGCGCGGCGAATACGACTTCCTGGTCAACAAGTATGCCCTGTGTGGCGACACAGCTGTCGAACTGGCACCATCAGCATGGCTTCAGCAGGAAGCCCCTACCGATAAGAGCTGGCACAACAAGAGCCTCTACCTGCAGGCTTCGCGCAAGTCACTCAATCGCAACCTGTCTATGAGAACCCTGATGTTCTTCGACCATCTCTTTCCCCACCTCAGCCTCATCGCCTCTATAGCAGTTTTGGCGTGCTCCGTCGTGATGAAAAACTGGATACTGACGGGTTGTGCAGGTTTTGCTCTGTTGCTGCTCATCGTTCTTCGAACCATCATCGCCCACAGGGCAGTCGCCCGTTTCGATTCTCTCATTCCTACGTATAAGTTACCCTTCTACGATTACGGAATCATCTGGCGAAACTTCGCCAACAAAGTGCGTTACTGGCGAGCCGACAAGAACGACTTCACCAGCCACAAACTTTGAGGACAATACAAGGACTCAGCGAGACTGTTTACAAAAAGCTTAAATAATCAACGATGAAAATATATTTATTCATAACCAAGAAAAAAAGGCAATACGCCATGTACAAAGCCTATATAGAGACTTTACAGCAGAGACTCGACATCGCCGACAACATCGAGGATGCCGACGTGGTATTGTTTCTTGGTGCATGGTCATACCAGGGATTCCGACTGGCACAACGTTCCAGAAAGATGGGAATCCCATACATCGTTTGTCCATTGGGCGACATCTCGGAGAGAAACTGCCATAATCCTGGCATGAAGAGAAGCCTGCAAGCCCTTATCTATCAGAAGACAATGAGCAAGTCGGCAGAACTCATCATCGCCACCACACCCTTGGAGAAAGAATATCTCACCGCTTTAGGGTGGAACAGCCACATCTCGCTCATCCGATATTTCGGTTACAGCCAGCTCACCTCACAGTCGGCCATGACAGAAGACTGGCAAGGCGCTGACACCATCACCTTCACCAACTACGAGAAGCGAAAAGCTGAAGCCATAGCTGCGAAGACCGACGAGCCTATCATCGCACAAATCATGCAGATAAAAAGCAGGATGCCGCACCGTAACATTCCGCAGAAATACATCGACGACCTGCACACCCTGCTCTATGCCGACAACTACGACGAGGATGCCATCCATGCCGAACTCACCAAGCAGAAACTTGACATGTATGCAGCTGCCGTCTTTGATGCCATGACCGAGAAGACAGGACTCACCGAGGGATTCATGCCTCTGCCTGCCAGGAAAGGCAGAAAGAGCAGACAGATCCTGAAATACATCAAATAACCATCACCCCTGTATGCCTCACTCCATTCATGACAGATAATACGAGAATCAATTCCTTGGCCAGCAACTTGCCAGCATTCAGCATAGCCGACTCCATCAATCAAACCTTGAGAGAGTCGGCTAATCTTGTTGTCACAGCCCCTCCAGGAGCCGGCAAGTCTACCCTGCTGCCTCTCACCATCCTTGAAGGAATGAACGGCAAGGGGAAAATCCTCATGTTGGAACCCAGACGCCTCGCCACCCGACAGATAGCCGAACGAATGGCAAGTCTCATAGGTGAACCAACAGGCAAGACGGTAGGCTATCGTGTACGATTTGAGAACAAGGTGTCGGCTGAGACACGCATCGAAGTTCTCACCGAAGGCATCCTTACCCGAATGCTCGTCCATGATGCCACCCTCGAGGGTGTCGACGTGATTATCTTCGACGAGTTCCACGAAAGAAGCATCCATTCCGACCTGGCATTGGCACTGACCCTGCAGACACAAAATATCATCCGCCCCGACCTGAAAATCATCATCATGTCGGCCACTATCGACACATCTGCCATCTGTCAGGCCCTTCATGCACCGCTCATCGAGTGTGCCGGAAAAATGTTTCCCGTGAAGACCATCTATGCCGAGACCGATACCGACAAGTACACTATATATAAAGAGGTGGCAGCTGCCGTGATGCGGGCCCACCGCGAACACGAGGGCGACATCCTTGCCTTCCTGCCCGGACAAGCCGACATACAGAGATGCGAGGAACTCCTTATCGCTAATCTTGCCGACACACAGACACAGGTGTATCCACTCTATGGCAATCTCTCGCCCGAGAGACAGCGAAAGGCCATAGCCCCTTCCCTTCAAGGCGAGCGTAAAATCGTTCTTGCCACCCCCATTGCCGAGACATCACTCACCATCGAAGGCGTGAGAATCGTAATAGACTCAGGATTTTGCCGTCAGTTGGTGTACGATGTCCGGACAGGACTCAGTCATCTTGAGACTGTGCGCATCAGTAAAGACATGGCCATCCAGCGAAGAGGACGAGCAGGCAGAGTGGCAGAAGGAATCTGCTACCGACTATGGTCGAAGACCTCAGAACACCTGATGCAGGAACAAAGAAAGCCCGAGATAGAAGAAGCCGACCTCACCCCGATGGTTCTCGACATTGCAGCCTTTGGCGAGAGCGACCCCATGTCGCTCCCCTGGCTCACGCCTCCTTCCCATAGCAACATATTTAATGCCAAACACTTACTTCTTTCACTTCAAGCAATCAACAAGGACGGTAGTGTCACGCTACTTGGCAGAAAGATGGCATCCCTGCCCTGCCATCCCCGCATAGCCAAGATGATGCTCAACTCCAAGACTGATGCACAGAAAGCCTTGGCATGCGACATGGCAGCCGTACTGGAGGAGAAAGACCCAATGAGCGAACATGAGGACTCAGACATGACACTCCGCATCGCCATGCTGCGTTCACAAAGAGAGAGAAAGAACTTGGGCAAATGGGCACGCATCGCACAGATAGCCCAGGAGTATCGCAGGATGCTCAAGGTAAAGGAGGACAACAATCCTGTCGACCCCGAGGAAGTGGGAAGCCTGATCGCCTCAGCCTATCCGGAGCGAATTGCCATGGCTGTCGACAATATCGGCAACTTCAGAATGTCGGGCGGACAGAACATCTTCATCGACCGAAACGATCCCATGTCCCTGCACTCCTGGCTTGCCATCGCTTCGCTCAACTCAGCAGGCTCCAAGGGCAAGGTATTCCTCTCCGCTCCCGTCAGCATCAACGACCTGCCCACATCTACGTTCACCAATATCTCGTGGGACAGCAAGGCAGGAGCAGTGCGTATGCAAAGTGAAAGACGAATCGGGCAGCTCGTCGTAGAAAGCAAACCCATCCACGACGCAGACAAAGGACAGATCATCGACATCACCTGCTCTGCCGTCAGAAAAGAAGGACTCAGCATGCTCGACTGGAACGAGAAGGTGAAACGACTGCAGCAGAGAGTGGAAAAGGTAAAACAGTGGCACCCGGAAATGAACGTGCCCGACCTTTCCACCGAGCATCTGTTGAAGACCGCCTCTGCCTGGCTTCCCTTCTATATAGAACAAGAGGGAAAACTGAGAACGACTACAGCCGAGCTCAGGAAACTCGACCTTGCCGAGATACTATGGGCACAGATTCCCTACGAGCTTCAGGAAGAAATAGACCATTTGGCTCCTACCCATATCGCAGTACCTTCGGGCAGTCGCATCCGCATCGACTATCGGCCAGGAACCGAGGCGCCAGTATTGAGTGTACGACTGCAGGAATGTTTCGGTATGACTCAGACACCCAAAGTAGACAACGGCAGGCAACGCCTGCTGATGGAGCTCCTGTCTCCGGGCTTCAAACCCGTACAGCTCACACAAGACCTCGCCAGTTTCTGGCAAGGCACCTACTTCGAGGTACGCAAGGAGCTGAAGCGCCGTTATCCCAAACATTACTGGCCCGAGAACCCTTTAGAGAGCGAGGCTGTGAGAGGAGCGAAAAGAAAATAAAAGCCCACTTCTTCACTTTTCTCCCCAAAACCGACTGCTTTTTCAGTAATTTATGTACTTTTGCAAATAAAAAACAATGAACGGAATATACACAATACTTCTCTTAGTGTTAAGCAACATCTTTATGACTATTGCATGGTATGGACACCTCAAACTGCAGCAAACAGGCGTCAGCAGCCACTGGCCCTTAATAGGTGTGATCGCTTTCAGTTGGGCTATCGCTTTCTTTGAGTACTGCTGTCAGGTACCCGCCAACCGTATTGGCTTTATCGACAACGGCGGCCCCTTCTCATTGGTTCAGCTCAAGGTGATACAGGAATGCGTATCCCTCATCGTCTTCGCCGTCATTGCCAACATTCTCTTCCAGGGTGAGAGTCTGCACTGGAACCACTTTGCAGCCTTCCTCTGTCTCATTGCCGCCGTCTACTTCGTGTTCATGAAGTAAGAGAAATTGTGCGAGGTCGGCTGGCTGTGGAGTCTTGCCCTCCTTCTTTGCCTGGTTGATGCGTGACTTTGCCTGGTTGATTTCGATGAGGTTTGCGTTCACGCTGCGCTTTACGATGCTGTAATTAATCATAGTTCTGTAGGTTTTAAATGATAGTTTAATACTTTGTCAGCTGCCCGATAGTGCCACCTTTTGGGTCTTAATAGATGACCGGCGCCTGTCGTCTATTGTGACCGCCCTTGGTCGTAATAGATGCCTCCTGCGAGGCTTCCTGAGCACTTTCATTGGTTGACGGTGCAAAGAAAATGCAAATCGAATGCAGAATATCAAGCTTGCTTGAATATTTTGCTGAGATGCAGCTTTTCTTCTTTAAAGAAAATGCAAACGAGCGCAATGAAAGCTTGCTTTCAAATTGCCGAGTGAAGCTTTTCTTCTGCAAAGATACAACATTTCTCGGCTGTTTGTTCAAAAACGGGGGTAACTTGTTAAGCAAAGCAGGGCAAAAATGGCAAGAAACAGTGTTGTAAATTGCTGTGTATGTGCGGAATACGTAAACCTCGATTTTTTGCATCTTAAGATGAACAAATGGTAAGGGGAGTTAGTCATTAAGTCATTAGTCATTAAGGAACTTTGAGAATAGTCAAAAACTCACTATAAAATATAATATTATATATAATATTATATTTTATAGTGGATTATTGACTTAACTTTTTTAGCTTAATGACTAAATGACTAATGACTAAATGACTGATTTTTTATCTTTCATACTATCATAAAAATATCCCGAAAAACTCTTGGCTGTTACACAAAGAATAACTATATTTGCAATCCATTATATTATGCTAACTAAAAATCCTGATGACATCAAGAATAAAAATAGTAGGAGTGCAGTTTGCCGCCAACCCCGACCATGAGCCCGAAACACCCATGACTGCACAGGAAAACCAACGCACCATCGACCTCCTGACCCAATTGGACAGGACGCACCCTCGTGTTACTGTCAAGCCCGAACCCACCAATGCTGCCGACAAGGAAGCTCTGGCCGTCAGACTGATGAGTCGGAAGATAGGTTATGTGCGCAATCGCGACGATTACAAATCAATCGCTTTTGCTGCACTTGCTGCCAGCGGACGAGGATTCTTCCATGCCCGAGTGGTAGAGGTGAAAGTTGATGAGCATGGTTATTTCTATGTCGCTGTAGAAACCGACAACTTGCCCTTAGTCCCCATCGTTCACGATGATAAATGGATGGAATGGGAACCGCCTCTGCCTCTCTTCCCCATGACCGAGGAGATGCTGAGCGTGGACGATGCCGTGATGATGCTGCAGGAACTTTTGACACTGATAACCCTTACCGCAGAAGACGAGGAAGAGGTGCGAGGCTATACCGAAGCCTTGGTGTCGACAGGCAAAAACGCCCTTTGGAACGAAGCCAGGATGGGGATGGAGAATATCGTGAGAACGATGGAGGCGAAGGACGGCGAATGGATACAGAAGTTGGCGCAGGACATGGAACACCTGTTGTCCGGACTGTGTACGGAACACAGAAAGGAGGAGCGAAAACACGAATGGTTGCCTCGGCTGCTTGCATCGCACGATGCAGATCGCTGCTGGCACGAATGGCTGCACCTGAAAGGAGCCGATTGCCGGGAACTCGACTTGCTGGAACTCTCCCTGTGGCTCAATGAGATAGAAACCTTGCTCACCAATATCCCTGCCCTTGCCAACAGACCTACTGCCGACGAGACCGACCTGCTGACCCGAGCCTATTACACCCACATTCCACTACGCCATCTGCGACTGCTTCTTGCCGCCTTTGCCGTCCGCCATCGGCTGCGAATAGCTTTGGGACTGACAGCAACGGCAGCAGCACCGATTCTTATCGGAGTGATGCAGCAGCGCCTCGTCAACACCATCGTCGCTTATTGCCGTCAACTCAAAAGGCTTGAAGATGTGAAGGTGATGCAGTCATTCCTGTACCGCCATATACCCTATCTTCCGCCATCCGACAAGCAGTTGGTAGACGGAATGACAGGCCGTTTTCTCTCCATACAGGAGGGACAGATGCGACAGACGGAAGCCTTGCAGCAGCAGACAGAGGCTCTGAAAGCTGTGGCCGAAGCTCCGAGAATCAACAATCATTTCGCACAAGGAAGCGTGAGCGTAGAGGCTGGAGGAACGATGATGGGTGATGTGAAAATAAAAACAAACAACGAAAATCAGAACGAATAAAATGAGCAGTATCGTAAACAATTTTGCAGAAAACAGCGTGACAATGAACGCTGGCAGCACGATGAATGGTGATGTGCATATCGAGAATGTGAATCAGGGAAAAGATGAAGGGAGCACTACCGAAAACACGAATGACTCAGAGCAGAAACAGCTTAAAAGTCCGCTGCGCCTGTCAAGAAAAAAGGGCACAAAGATAGACTTCATCAGGGTGATGAATGCCTGGTACGAATGTGGCAAGGTGGAGGATAAGAACGGCAATAAGCTGACGAAAAAGGATTATTTTGACTGGCTGGGCCGCCTGTTCAATATAGACTTGTCAGGCTACAGCAACGACCTGTCGAATTCAATGTCAAGCAGTGTAGCCTATGAGAAGCAATCGCGTATCTTCGACGAACTGAAGCGGAAAAACGAGGAAATATTCAACAGCAAATAGCGAGTTCTTACCCTTGCAGGATGAATGCGGAAAACATGTAGTATAGATGTAGTATAGGAGTGCTCCGATTACTTGTTAGTATCTTTGCACCGTCAATCAGACAATAAAGTCTGGCTGGCGGTGCTTTTTTTGTTTGAAGGCATCGGAACATGATTTATTAACTTTTAATTTTTTCAGAGTATGAACATTTATTTTTCTTTCCGTATTTGGAAGTACAGTTTCAACGTGAGTTTCAACCTCTCTTTCAGTAAGAGTAATTAAGTAATTTATTTAACAAACAGAATTATGGAAACAAAAATCATGAGAGTGGTACAGCAGGGCGATGTCCTGACTGTGCAGAGTCCTAAAAGCGAGGGCGGAATGCTTAAGAAACGCAACATCATCCTACGGGAGATGGGTGGAAAATTCGAGAACACGTATGCAGCTGTCATGCTCGGAACTACAGCAGAACTGAGCTTCGGCAATCACGAGCTTGTTGTAGCTTCACTCCGCTTTCAGGTTCGGGAGTATAACGGACAGATGTATCAGGACATCGTGGTCGCTGACATCGACAGCGTGAAAAAGTAAACAAATCATTTATTAATCTGAGTTGAAACTGCGGAAGATTTTCCATGGTAAAGCGCGCAACAATCCAAAAGTTTCTTCTCGCAAAATCAGCAACAGATTATGAAAAAGAATAACAACAAAACAAATGTGTTGAACACAAATACAGGTGTGCAGCACGTCCAGATAGCAGGCGTGGCTTACTACGACGAGAGCAAATATTTTATGTTTGCACCCGACTTTATTGGCAAGAACCGAGTGCCAAGTTTGCGAATGCGAGGTGTGGCGCAACAGATGTCAGACGGCACCTTCGACTTTGTGGCACAGCCAAAGAAAAAGCCTCTTTCGCAGCTGATTAAGAAGCTGGCTCATGGCAGAGTAAGCAAAACAGCAGACGGAGCTATACAGCTGACACTCAAGGTTTACTGCGACGAGGGCGTGAATATCGGCGATGTACTTGCAGACGAAGCTGAAGACGCAAGTGAAGCGGTTGTAGAGTATCAATTGAAACATTAATCATCGATGAGTTGCTATTATATCAAGGTGGAGAAAGGGCGCAAGGTCGCCCGCCCCATCACCTCAGAACAGGAGTACAGAGAGCTGCGTAACAGCAGTCAGCAAATGGCAAACCTTCGACTGGCAAGAAACGGAAATGATGCTGCCAAAAGGCGATTGGTACAGATGAATTATTCAGGACATTATCCTGGTGGAACCGTGAAGGGAAACAAGTTGCCCAGCAAGGCTTTCGGTTTCGACCTCGACGACCCAGAGTCATTTAAAATCGCTGCAGAAAAGTTGCTGCAAGACCCTGAGAAATATGGACTTCTGATGCTGGAACGCAGTGCCCGACAGGGCGGACACGTGGTATGCAAGCGAGAGCAGGGAAAAACCATCTTGGAGAATCAGGTGCGCTTGGCTACGATGCTGCAATGCGAGATGGACACTTCGGCTCACGACATCAACCGAGTGTATTTCACTACAACAGCCGCCGCAGACGACTTGCTCTATCTCTCACCCGAACTCTTCGCTGACTCTTATGATGAAGCTGCCGTCAAGGCAGAGGCAAAGTTGCTGGAAGAGCGAGAAAAATATGGACAGGAAGTGTTGCCAGAAGGAGCACATAAGGTCAACAAGCACTACAAGCCCTGGGAGGTTGCAGCACCTCAGAAAGAGGCTGAAATCAAAGCAGAAAATACAGCAGCAGAACAGCTGAATCAATCTGAAAACTCTGCATCCAAGAATACTGAAAATCATCAGACCGAACAGTCTGAGCAGACAACAGAAACAGCCTCCTCAGAACCACTCAACTACTGTGGCATCCCTTATGCAGACATCATCCGCAAATGGTGGGAACTCTATAACGACGGACATGAGCCTATTCAGTCAAATCGCAACACGCTGACCTTCGAACTGGCAGTCAATCTGCGCCATATTTGTGGCTTCGACCGCCAACTTTTGGACAAGGTAATTCCTTGTTACGATGGATTCCCCGAAACCGAAAAGTTGGCTTGCATCGACTCTGCCTTAGGCGAGAAACGCACCCAGATGCCCAAGCGACTGAAAGACGTGCTGGCTGCTCTGAAAACAGAGAAAATGAATTTGGAGGAACAAAGAGGTGAAGGAAGTATGGATATTGACTCATCCTTTGACGAAAACAACGGGCAGGAAGAACTGTCTTACTACAAAGCGCTCCCCTCTTTACCACAGGGAATTTGCGATTCAATCAACGCCGTAGGTCCTGCACTGGCTATGCCTACACTTATCGCCATTTGTCCTGTTATCGGTATGCTTGCTACAGGGGTAAAATTGGACATTCACGGAAAAAAGAACTCCCTTAATCTTATTTCCTATATTGCAGGCGACTTCGCCTCAGGTAAGGGTAGCATTGATCCTCTGATAGACGCATGGACCAGTGAAATAAAAGACATGGACAAAGTATATTTGGAGAAAGAAGAAGATTGGCGAGCAAAAAAACGTGCAGCCCAAAACAAGAAAGAACAACCCGAGGAAGTGAAATATCCTGTTCGCTGCCTGACTCTGAACAACACAGTTGCCAACTTGGCAAACCGACTGGCTAACACGGGTGGAAAGCATGCATTTTCCTTTACACCAGAAGCGGACACTGTGGCTCAAAAATGGCGCACCGCAATGAATGATTTTTCTGTGATGCTTCGACAGTCATACGATGGCACGAGTTACGAACGTGAAGCTAAGAGTGCAGATGCTGTAAATGTTCATATCGACCGGTTGTTGTGGAATGTTGTCATGTGTGGCACTCCTGATGCTCTCTACAGAGTTGTGAACAATTACACCGATGGTTTTCAGAGTCGTGTTGCCATAGGTCGCACACCCGACAACACATTTACGCCACTGACCGAAAACCTGCATGTACTGACCGATGTGCAACGTGACCAAATCTTTCAGATAGCGCATCTGCTGCCCTTGATGGATGGTGAGATTGTGCTGACCAAGTTGGAAAAGAAAGGTCGTGAATGGTTGGAGGAAATCCGTCTTGAAACGATGAAAAATGACGACAAGACCAAAGCTCGTCAGCGCTTCCGTATCTGCCCCACAACCATGCGAATGATGACCTGCATCATGCTATGCAAGGTGGCAGAACAGCTTATCAAGGCTCACGGACTGTCAGGTGCAGAGAAACGCCTCAAGGAGAACCCTGGGCTATGGAAAGAGATGATAGTCAAGACACAAACTCCTTCTATGCTGTCTGCTTTCGACAGTCTGGCCAATTATCAGATGGAGAATGCGCTTTACTTCTTCCGTGAACGTATTGATGCTGCCTTTTCGTCACGAGAATATGCTGGCAAAACAGTGGGCATGGATCGTACTCGAAGAGGGAAAAACGATACGATTTACGAAAGTCTTGACGTAAACTTTACGGCAGAACAAGCCATGCAGCAATCCATAGTCGTAAAGGGGGCTGGCGTGACGAATATGGCTGTGCAACAGATGTTAAAGAACTGGCGCAGACAAGGTCTTATTGTTCCGAAACCAAACAAAAGATATCAGAAAATATCAAGTGGTATTTAGTGCAGTCATTTAGTCATTAGTCATTAAGTCATTAAGGAAACTTGTCGGAAGTTGGTCATCAACTTCTGATAATTGCAATCCAATACCAATCATATAAAAATCATAGAATATGGAAATAATACTTATCAGATATTGCTACAGCCGACGGGGTGTTATGGGTGCCCTGTATATTGACGGATTATGTATTTGTCATACGTGTGAACATCCTGACAAACACCTGTCAGTAGGAAAATACGATGTTAACCTTAAGGGTGAAAAACTATTCATAAATAGTTTGGTTAAATGTGGGAAAAAGGCAAAATGTCCAGCAATTAGGGCTGGTAATGGTCCATTTCACTCTACCAATGGCAGCATTATTGTTGGGAAGTATCGAGCCTCTGGCTTAGTTATCAATTCGGAACAGACATATAATGTACTGTTGAAAAGAGCAGACCGATGCAACAAAAGCGACAAATCCATCACATTAACCATTAAAGACAGGAAGAAAAATGTATATGAAATATTGTAATCATCCCGAAAGCGAAACAGTATTCAGCAAACTTCTGTTCCTGCTTTTCCTCGTACTTCTGCTGCTCCTCCTGAGCAGTTGCAAGACAACCAGCAACACTACAGCCATCGTGCCTGTCCATTCCGCTACGCACGACACCATTTTCCTGAGAAAGCTGAAATACGATTCAATCTATATCGACCGATGGCAGCGTATCGAGCGCAAGGCAGACACGGTGTTTTACGACAGAGTGAAAACAGAGTTTCGTTACCGCCTCCTCAGAGATACAGTCTATAAGACTCGAACCGATACAATCCCTGTTGTCAAGCAAGTGCCTGTGGTGAGGAATGAGCGTTACACACCGCCCTTCACCAAGTTCCTCGCCTGCCTCGGTATCATCGCATTAGGAGCAATAAGTATTTTTATTATATTTAAATTCAAACGATCATGAGAAAAATAACAGAAATCATCATTCATTGCAGTGCCACTACAGAGGGCAAGGACTTCACCGTCGAGGACATCGACCGCTGGCATCGCCAGCGAGGCTTCAACGGCATAGGCTATCACTTCGTGATATATCGTGACGGCAGCATACACGCAGGCAGATCGAAGCGCCAGATTGGCGCACACTGCAAAGGTCACAATACTATCAGTATCGGCATCTGCTATATCGGCGGTCTGTCAACAAACGGCAAGCCTCGGGACACTCGGACGGCAGCACAAAAAGCCTCGCTTCGTGCACTCGTAGAACAGCTACAAGAAGAGTTCCCTCTCGCCACCGTCCACGGTCACAACGAGTTCGCCGCCAAAGCCTGTCCCTGCTTCGACGTACAAAAAGAATTCTGCTGATACGTTAAATTCGTGTTAAAGAATAAATGTCTTATACTTTTCACAAATAAAAAGACTATATTTGCAAACATAAACTTTAGAACCCAGTCGTGGGTTTTTAGTTATTAGGAAAAATAAATGGAGCTACCCGTGAGGACAGCTCCATTTTTTATATCTATTCAAGTACCTTATTATATAGAGAGCAAAAGCCTCTACGGCCCTGCTTACACGAGCACTACCGTCACACCTCGTGCAGCCTGTGCTCCCATGACGAGTGCCTGCTCTATATCGGCAGTCTTTGAAGGACCGCTGATGAATGTGCCGAAGTTGTACTTCGAATCCATTTCGATACGGGCATAAGCCTCGTGCATATTGTTCACCACCTTATCTTTCTCCAAGATGATGACGAGATACTCGGAGATGAAAAGCACGGCCTTCTCTTTCATCGTCTGTGGAATCCAGACGCAGCCGTTCTCTGCCACGCCCAATGCTCCACGAACGATTCCCACATCCGTGCCATTCAGATCGTTGGCCTCTGCCACCGTATCGGGGTTCTTCTGAGCTATCGTTATCTCTGGAAGATGAGAGGCGAAAACCTTTGCCTCAGGATATGCTCTCTTCACCAGTTCGTCAAGGCTCTCGCCTTCCTTGGCCTCTATCACGTGTCCTCCCACTGACTCTGTCATCTCAACGAACTGTCTTAAAGTATCCTCGTATTGGATGCCCTTCACTTCCACGGCTGGCATATCGAATTGAACGTGCGTATTCTTACGCAGTTTGTTCAGCAATTCTTCTTTTTTCATTTTACTTTCCCCTCCTTCCATAATTGATGAAACGATTTCTTCGCAAACTTGGGCATGGCGTGTCCGATGCCCCATGCATTCAGATGGCTGAAGTGTGTACAGCACTCTGGCACAAGATTGGCAAGGGGTGCAAACTTCAGGGCCGTAGTATAGAGCGAAGGATGATCGAAGAGATACTTCATTCCGCAGGACATGGCTTTCTTGATGGGGTCGGCCTTGCCCAGCTTCTCCAGATTCTGACGCCATAAATAGATCTGCGAGCCTGGTCCTACCTTGGAAGGACAGACATTGTCGCATGACAGGCACAGGGTGCAGGCTGATACGTTGTCGGCATACTGCTGTGGATTCTTCAGCATGCCCAGGTTTACACCGACAGGGCCGGGGATGAAATAGGTGTAACTGTATCCACCTGAACGGCGATAGACGGGGCAGGTATTCATACAGGCGCCACAACGCATGCACTTCAGCGTCTGCCAGTGGTCCTTGTCGGCAAGGATGTCGCTTCTGCCATTGTCTACCAGCACCACGTGCATCTCAGCGCCCGGACGGGCCTGACGGAAATGGGAGGTATAAGTGGTGGTGGGCTGACCTGTACCGCAGCGACAAAGCAGGCGCTGGAACACGGCCAAAGACTGATAGTCGGGAACCAACTTCTCTATACCCATTGCCACGATGTGGAGCTTGGGCATGGAGGTTGTCATGTCGGCATTGCCCTCGTTGGTGCATACCACACAGTCGCCTGTGGCTGCCACACCAAAGTTGCAGCCTGTCATTCCGGCACCTGCCTCCATAAACTGGTTGCGGAGATGATGACGGGCACAGCGGGTCAGGTATGTTGGGTCGTAGTTGCCTGTTTCCTTGGAGATGCCTTTCTCCTCAAACATTCTTCCCACTTCCTCACGCTTCAGGTGGATGGCTGGCATCACGATGTGGCTGGGCTTTTGGTGCAGCAACTGTATGATGCGCTCTCCCAGGTCGGTTTCCACCACATCAATGCCATGCTGTTCGAGGTAAGGATTCATCTCGCATTCCTCGGTAAGCATCGACTTCGACTTCACCATCTTTTTCACGTTGTGATCCTTGAGGATACCGAGCACTATCTCGTTGAACTCCTGTGCATCCTTTGCCCAGTGTACCTTGACACCACGGCTCTCCAGATTCTTGGAGAACATATCGAGGTAATCGGCCAGATGGCTGATGGTATGTTTCTTGATTTCTGACGCATGCTCGCGAAGGTCTTCCCATTCGGGCAACTGCTGCGCCATGTTGTCTCTCTTCTGGCGCACCGACCAGAAGGTGTTGTCGTGCCAGGTGGTCTTCTCTACGTTCTGCGTAAACTTCGCAGCTCTCTTGGAATGTTCTGTACTCATAGTCCTGCAGATAGTATTTGTACAACATGAATAAACTTGATGGGCATCTTCTCTTTCTTGGCAATGCCTGCCATGTGCATGAGGCACGAAGAGTCGGGACCGGTCACATACTCGGCACCTGTAGCCATGTGGCGACGAATCTTGTCCTCGCCCATTCGTGTGGACACGGCAGGCTCCTCGATGGAAAACATGCCGCCGAAACCACAGCACTCATCCTTGCGCTCGGGCTCGTGGATGGTGATTCCTTCAACCATCTGCAACAGGTCGATGATCTTGTTGAAAGGAGCTACATGCTGCTCTGAGGGGGAGGAAAGTCCCAACTCTCTCACGCCATGGCAACTGTTGTGTACACTCACCACATGGGCAAACTTGCCCGGCACATGGTCGACCTTGAGCACATCGTGCAGAAACTCCACAATGTCCATAATCTTTTTTGAAGCCACGCAGTCGTGCTTGCCCTCCAAAATCTTAGGGTAATAAACTCTCACATAGGCTGCACACGAGGCTGAAGGTGCCACGATGTAGTCATAATCTTTGAAGATATCATCGAAGGTTTCTATCACCTTCATAGACTTGTCCTGAAAGCCAGCATTTGCCATCGGCTGACCACAACAGGTTTGTCTTTCTGGATATCCCACTTCAAGCCCATAATGTCTGAGCAACTTGTATGTAGCCACACCCGCTTCAGGATAAAGCGCATCTACATAGCAAGGGACGAATAATCCGACTTTCATTGTTGTATAAGAATCTTTTTGCTATAAATTTTATGTCTTGTATATTTTCTGTAACGTTTGCAAAAGTAATAAAAATATCACAAACTCAAAACATTCTTAAAAGAAAAATATTATTATTGATATTATTTAATAAGCAAAGAAATTTGCAGAAGTCAAAAAAATGATGTAACTTTGCATCCAGAAATAATGTATTTGACCTAAACAACCCAAATACAACCCTAAGCATTAGATACAATTCAAGAACAAACTTATAGTTATAAAAATAATGATGAAGAAACAGCTTAAGAAAGTCCTCGTACTGGGTTCCGGTGCTTTGAAAATCGGCCAGGCAGGTGAGTTTGACTATTCCGGTTCGCAAGCCCTCAAGGCATTGCGTGAGGAGGGTATCAGTTCCATCCTCATCAATCCCAATGTTGCAACGATTCAGACAAGTGAAGGTATCGCAGACAAGGTTTATTTCTTGCCAGTGACACCTTTTTTTGTAACTGAAATCATCAAGAAGGAGCGCCCCGACGGCATCATGCTCGCATGGGGTGGACAGACTGGCCTCAACGTGGGTACAGAACTCTATCTTAGTGGTGTGCTCAAGGAATACGGTGTGCAGGTTCTCGGCACATCGGTAGAGGCTATCATGAACACCGAAGACCGCGACCTCTTCGTGAAGGAACTCAACAAGGTTGACCTCAAGGTGCCGGTAAGCCACGCCTGCGAGAACATGGAAGAGGCTGTCGACGCTGCCCGCAAGATAGGCTATCCTATCATGATTCGTTCGGCTTATGCCCTTGGCGGTCTCGGCTCTGGTGTCTGCAAGACTGAGGAGGAGTTCAAGGAGATTGCTGAGTCGGCCTTTACCTTCGCTCCTCAGGTGCTCGTAGAGGAGAGCCTGAAGGGATGGAAGGAGATAGAGTTTGAGTGCATCCGCGACGCCAACGACCGTTGCTTCACCGTTGCCTCTATGGAGAATTTCGACCCATTGGGCATTCACACGGGCGAGTCTATCGTTGTGGCTCCTACCTGTTCGCTTACCGATGAGCAGGTGAAGATGCTGCAGGACATCGCCGTGAAGTGCGTGCGCCATCTGCAGATTGTTGGCGAGTGCAACATCCAGTATGCCTTCAATGCCGAGACCAACGACTATCGCATCATCGAGATCAATGCCCGTCTGAGCCGTTCGTCTGCTCTTGCCTCTAAGGCTACCGGTTATCCGCTCGCCTTTGTGGCTGCCAAGATTGCCCTTGGCTATACACTCGACCAGATAGGTGAGATGGGGACTTCCAACTCGGCCTATGTGGCTCCTTCACTCGACTATATGATCTGTAAGATTCCTCGTTGGGACCTTACCAAGTTTGCCGGTGTAAGCCGCAAGATCGGTTCTTCGATGAAGTCGGTAGGCGAAATCATGTCTATCGGCCGCTCTTTCGAGGAGATGCTCCAGAAGGGTCTCCGTATGATTGGTCAGGGAATGCACGGTTTCGTAGGCAACGACCACACCAAGTTTGATAACCTGGATGAGGAACTTTCTAACCCTACCGACCTCCGTATCTTCGCCATCGCCCAGGCTTTGGAGGAAGGCTACACCATCGAGCGCATCGAGGAGCTGACCAAGATCGACCCTTGGTTCATCGAGCGCATGAAGAATATAGTAGACTACAAGCACAAGCTTTCTGAATACAACACTTTGGAGGAGATTCCTGCCGAGGTATTGCGCGAGGCCAAGGTTTTGGGCTTCTCTGACTTCCAGATAGGCCGCTTCGTACTGAAGACACAGGACACCAATATGGAGAAGGAGGTTCTCGCTGTTCGTGCCCAGCGCAAGAAGCAGAACATCCTGCCTGCCGTGAAGCGCATCCCTACTGTGGCCAGCGAGCATCCCGACCTGACCAACTATCTCTACATGACTTACGCCGTAGAGGGTTACGACATCAACTACTACAAGAACGAGAAATCGGTCATCGTACTGGGTTCGGGTGCTTACCGCATCGGTTCGTCCGTAGAGTTCGACTGGTGTTCGGTCAACGCCATCAACACAGCCCGCAAGTTGGGCTACAAGTCTATCATGATCAACTACAACCCCGAGACCGTGTCTACCGACTACGATATGTGCGACCGTCTCTACTTCGATGAGCTTTCGTTCGAGCGTGTACTCGATGTCATCGACCTGGAGTCGCCACGTGGTGTGATTGTATCTGTAGGTGGTCAGATTCCTAACAACCTGGCTATGAAGCTCCATCGCCAGTCGGTGCCAATCCTCGGTACATCTCCTGTCAACATCGACCGTGCCGAGAACCGTGGTAAGTTCTCTGCCATGCTCGACAAGTTGGGCATCGACCAGCCTAAGTGGAGCGCCCTCACCTCGATGGAGGATGTTCAGAAGTTCATCGACGAGGTAGGCTATCCTGTGCTCGTTCGTCCATCCTACGTTCTTTCTGGCGCAGCCATGAACGTTTGCCACGACGATGACGAGTTGCGTCGCTTCCTCGAGGCTGCTTCTGAGGTTTCCAAGGAGTACCCTGTGGTTATCTCTCAGTTTATGACAGAGACCAACGAGATAGAGTTCGACGGTGTGGCTCAGAACGGCGAGGTAGTAGAGTACGGTATCTCAGAGCACGTAGAGTATGCGGGTGTTCACTCCGGCGACGCTACGATGACCTTCCCTGCTCAGCAGATTTCCTTCGCCACAGCCCGTCAGATCAAGAAGATCTCACGTGCCATTGCCAAGGAGCTCAACATCTCAGGTCCTTTCAATATCCAGTATCTGGCCAAGGGTCGCGACGTGAAGGTGATCGAGTGCAACCTGCGTGCTTCCCGCTCATTCCCATTCGTGAGCAAGGTATTGAAGCGCAACTTCATCGAGACAGCTACACGCATCATGCTCGATGCTCCTTACCAGAAGCCAGACAAGTCGGCTTTCGATATCGACCGCATGGGTGTGAAGGCTTCACAGTTCTCATTCGCCCGTTTGCAGAACGCGGACCCAGTACTTGGCGTTGACATGAGTTCTACAGGTGAGGTAGGCTGTATGGGCGACACCTTCGAGGAGGCATTGCTCAACTCGCTGATTGCCACAGGCTACAAGATTCCTTCAAAGGAGAAGGGCATCATGATTTCGAGCGGTGGCACCAAGGAGAAGGCTTCCATGCTCGATGCTGCCCAGGCTCTGGTAAAGAACGGCTACACCGTTTATGCCAGCGAGGGAACAGCCAAGTTCCTCAACGACAATCATGTGAAGGCAATTGCCGTGGCTTGGCCCGACGAGGATCACAAGGACATGCCTAACGTCATGGAAATGATTGCCGACCACAAGTTCGACCTCATCGTGAACATTCCTAAGAACCATACCAAGCGAGAGCTTACCAATGGTTACAGAATCCGTCGCGGTGCCATCGACCACAACATTCCATTGATGACCAACGCACGCTTAGCCTCTGCCTTCATCGAGGCTTTCTGCACACTCTCGCAGGACGACCTGCAGATTAAGAGTTGGCAGGAGTACGAGTAATCTCGTTGTTTTTAGGCACGGATTACACGGATTTATACGAGAGAGGATTATCGCTTTGCTTTTATTAGCACCATAATTCCGTGTAATCCTTGTAATCCGTGCCTTATCTATATCCTAAAAAACTTATGCCACACCCTCCAAGCCTTACGGGGCTTTTTTATTCTCTGCCATGAGAAAAAGGAGCTGAAATGATGCCTTTCTCATTATTTTGTTGTACCTTTGCAAACAGAAATAAGAATAAAGAATGATAGTTTGTATAGCAGAGAAACCCAGTGTTGCCAAAGACATAGCCCGCATCATAGGCGCAAACTCGGCACACGACGGATATATGGAAGGTAACGGATACCAAGTAACCTGGACCTTCGGCCACTTGTGTGAGCTGAAGGAACCCGACGACTATACCCCCATGTGGAAAAGATGGAGCCTTTCGGCCCTGCCCATGATTCCACAAAGATTCGGCATCAAGCTCATCAATGACGAAGGCATCAAGCGACAGTTTGGTACCATAGAGCGACTGATGCAGGCGGCCGACAGCATCATCAACTGTGGTGACGCCGGACAGGAAGGTGAGCTCATACAGAGATGGGTGATGCAGAAAGCACAGGCCAAATGTCCCGTTAAGCGACTCTGGATTTCATCAATGACCGATGAAGCCATCCGACAGGGATTTCAGGAACTGAAAGACCAGAGTGAGTATCAGCCGCTCTACCTTGCCGGACTCTCACGTGCCATAGGCGACTGGATACTCGGAATGAACGCCACACGTCTATACACCCTGAAATACGGACAGAACAGACAGGTGCTCAGCATAGGACGTGTGCAGACTCCCACCCTTGCACTCATCGTGAACCGACAGAAAGAAATCGACAACTTCGAGCCAGAACCCTACTGGGTGCTTGCCACCATCTATCGCGACACACAGTTTACTGCCACAAGCGGTAAATTCACCAGCAAGGAGGAGGGCGAGAAAGCATTCAGCACCATCGCCGGAAAACCCTTCACCGTGACTGCTGTCACCAAGAAGAAAGGCACCGAGGCGCCACCTCACCTCTACGACCTCACATCGCTGCAGGTGGACTGCAACAAGAAGTTCAGCTATTCTGCCGACATGACGCTCAAGCTCATACAGAGCCTCTACGAGAAGAAATTTACTACCTATCCTCGTGTGGACACCCAGTTTCTTACCGACGACATCTACCCCAAATGTCCTCAGATTCTCAATGGTGTGAGTCAGGCAAAGATCAACAGCCAGCAGAAATACCTGCCCCTGATACAGCAACTGGCAGCAACGGGAAAGAAACTGCCCAAGAGCAAAAAGGTGTTCGACAACAGCAAAGTGACCGACCACCATGCCATCATCCCTACAGGAGTGCCACCCTCGGGACTTACAGATATGGAAGCCAATGTGTACGACCTCATTGCCAAGCGCTTCATCAGTATCTTTTATCCTGACTGCAAGTTCTCTACCACAACCGTCTTGGGCGAAGTAATCGGCGAGACTGACGGTAAAGAACAGAAGGTGGAATTCAAAGTGAGCGGCAAGGAAATACTCGAACCAGGCTGGAGAGATGTATATGCCAAGGAGTCAAACAACAAAAACACCGACGAGGAGGAGACTGACGGCAACAACAGCAAGAAGGAAAACGTAGAAGAACGCACCCTGCCCACATTCGTGAAGGGAGAGAGCGGTGACCACAAGCCTACACTCACGGAGAAGTGGACCACACCGCCCAAATACTACACCGAAGCCTCGCTGCTCAGAGCCATGGAGACGGCTGGAAAGTTTGTGGAAGACGAAGAACTGCGCGCTGCCCTGAAGGAGAACGGAATAGGCAGACCTTCATCGCGTGCCGGCATCATCGAAACCCTCTTCAAGCGACACTACATAAGGCGACAGCGAAAAAACCTCGTTGCCACACCTACGGGTATCGAACTCATCGACACCATCAACGAGGAACTGCTGAAAAGCTGCGAACTGACAGGTATCTGGGAGAAGAAGTTGCGCGACATAGAGCACAAGACCTACGACCCTGCCGACTTCATCAACGGACTGAAGGAACAGATCAACCAGATTGTGAAAGACGTGCTGTCGGACAACAGCGCACGCCACGTCACCATAACCACCGAGGAAGACCTGAAGAAAAAGCCTGCAGCCAAGAAAACGGCTGCAAGAAAGCCTTCGGCGACTGGAACATCGCAGCCTGCGACTCCTGCGGCAAACGAAGACCCAATGGTAGGCAAGCCCTGCCCACTGTGTGGAAAGGGAACCATCATCAAGGGAAAGACAGCCTACGGATGCAGCAACTGGAAGGAAGGATGCCAGTACAGACTGCCATTCGACAAGATGTAAATTTCTGAGGTTTCGCATGTACGAAAGTTGAGTAAATCTCTGGTAAGAAAAAATAATTCACCCCTTTTTACGTTATCCTAATATGAAACATATTAGACGGAACACAATGCTCTTGCTCATCAGCAGCCTCCTGCTGATGAGCTGTGGAGCAGACAAGTATATGAAGAAAGGCGAGAAGTTTCTCGCCTTAGGCGAATACTACGATGCCGCCGACCAGTTCAAGCAGGCTTACACGCGTACGCCAGCCAAGGAGCGCGACACCCGTGGAAAACGGGCGCTGAAGATGGCTCAATGCTACCAGCGCATCAATGCCACACCCAAAGCCATAGCTGCCTATCGAAACGCCATACGCTACAACCAGGCATCGAAGGAAGACCAACTGGCCTATGCACGACAGTTGCTCAAGAATGGCGACTACCGACAGGCTGAGAAGGTGTTCCTGATGCTCAAAGACTCCATGCCTGGAAACCAGCTCGTTGCCAACGGACTGAAGTCGGCACAGATAGCACCCGAATGGAAGAAGCAGGGAAGCCGATACATCGTAAAACGCATGGATGTATTCAACTCACGACGCCACGACTATTCGCCCGTACTCTTCGGCGATGACTACGACCAACTTTATTTTACCTCGACACGCAACGAGGCGCTGGGAGACGAACTGAGTGGAATCACAGGCACCAAGGCTGGCGACATCTTCCTCTCAGAAAAAGACGACCGAGGGAAATGGAGCAAACCCGAGGCCATAGGCACCGGACTGAACACCGACTATGATGAGGGAGCCTGCTGCTTTACGCCCGATGGCAGGGAAATGTATCTCACCCAGTGTGTCACCGACCCCTCATCGCCACGTTATGCACAGATAGCCACCTCACCACGTTCGGATGCGGCTTGGGGAAAAGCCACGCTGCTGGAAGTGACGAAAGACACACTGAGCAGCTATGCCCATCCTGCCATCTCGCCCGATGGAGAATGGCTCTACTTCGTTTCCGACATGCCTGGAGGAATGGGCGGACTCGACATCTGGCGTGTCAGACTTACAGCTGCCGGACTGGGAGGAGTAGAGAACCTTGGCGAACCTGTCAACACTCCTGGCGACGAGATGTTTCCTACCTTCCGTCCCAATGGCGACCTGTACTTCAGCAGCAACGGACATCCCGGACTGGGCGGACTCGACATCTACATAGCCAAAGTAGATGCCAAGACACGCCAATACAAGATAGAACATCCCGGTTATCCACTCAACTCAGAGGGCGACGACTTCGGAATGACCTTCGAGGGGCCTCACAACCGAGGCTTCTTCTCGTCCAACCGTAAAGACGGACGCGGATACGACCATATCTACTCGTTCGAGAACCCCGAAATCGTTACCACCATCAAGGGATGGGTTTACGAGATGGGCGGTTATGAGCTTACTGCCGCACAGGTAATGGTGGTGGGCAACGACGGAACCTACAAGAAACTGCCTGTCAAGGGCGACGGCTCTTTCACTCTTCCCATCAAGCCTCATGTGGACTATCTGCTGATGGCATCATGCAAGGGATTCCTCAATCACAAGGAAGAACTGCGTGTCGACACCGCCAAAGAGAGCAAGGAATATGTGCTGCAGTTCCCCTTGGCTTCTATCACAGCCCCGGTTCTTATCGACAACATCTTCTACGATTTCGACAAAGCCACCCTTACACCTGCCAGCACCAAGGCTCTCGACGAGCTCACAGCGCTGCTCAAGGAGAACCCTAATGTAACCATTGAGTTGGGTGCCCATTGCGACTATAAGGGAAGTGCCGAATACAATCAGCGCCTCTCGCAACGAAGGGCTCAGGCTGTAGTCGACTATCTCATCGCCCACGGCATAGCCAAAGACAGGCTCACGCCAAGAGGTTACGGATGGGAAAAGCCGAAGACAGTACGCAAGAAGATGACCGAGAAATATCCATGGCTCAAGGAAGGCGACGTGCTCACCACAGAGTTTATCACCAAGCAGACCAAAGAGCATCAGGAAATATGCAACCAGCTGAACCGACGCACCGAGTTTATCGTGCTGCGTACTACCTACGGACTCTTCGACGAGAAGGGAAATCTGAAGAATCCGCCTCAACCCAAACAAAAGAAAGAAAACAAAAACGCAGAAGACGTCTTCGACATCGACTTCTGACAATAAGCAATAACACTACATCATGACCAAGATATTATCAGAAGAGTTTATACAGCAAACCCAGAAACTGATGGGTGAGGAAATGTTTGCGCAACTTTCCGACGCCATCTGTCATTCAGAGCCGCCAACAAGTATCAGACTCAATCGGTTCAAAGCACCACAGGGAACGCATCTTGCCGACAATAGCAGCACAGATGCTGAAGCCGAAGTGAAGACACATCATGAGTCGGAAAAAACGGCTGCCTCTATTGTGCCCTGGTGTCCCGACTATGGCAGATACCTTACAGAAAGGCCCAACTTCACCTTCGACCCACTCTTCCATGCCGGTCTGTATTATGCCCAGGAAGCCTCTTCCATGTTTGTCGACCTCGTGGTAAGACAACTCATTCACGAGCCTGTTGTCATGCTCGACCTTTGTGCTGCACCTGGCGGAAAGTCTACAGCCGTGCGTAATGTCCTTCCCGACGGCAGTCTGCTCATCAGCAATGAACCCATGCGCACACGAGCACAGATTCTCGCAGAGAACATGCAGAAGTTCGGACACCCCGACGTCATGGTAACCAACAACTACCCCAAGGATTTCCAGAAGGCTGGCGTTCTCTTTGATGTCATCCTCGCTGATGTGCCCTGTTCGGGAGAAGGCATGTTCCGCAAAGACGACGGGGCAATAAGCGAATGGAGCATTGACAATGTAAACAACTGCAGTTCTCTGCAACGCAGCATCATCGAGGACATTTGGCCCTGCCTCAAACCTGGCGGACTGCTTATCTACTCTACCTGCACCTTCAACAAACTCGAGGACGAGTTGAACGCAGCCCACATCATCTACATGAAGGGAGCAGAACCTGTAGAACTCGATATTGACGAGGCGTGGGGCATCACGGGCAATCTGACTCACCACAATTTTCCTGTATATCGTTTTCTGCCTGGCAAGACACGCGGCGAAGGACTCTTCCTTGCCGTCATGCGAAAGAACGAGGATGCAGAGACACTCGATATCAAATCCGACAGATATAACAAGAACAGAAAAAAAATAAAGGGAAAAAGCAGGGGCAACTCACCCTATTTACACATCCCACAGGACTGGATCAATCATCCAGAATCCTATCAGGGCGCACGCATAGGCGATCATCTGTACGCCATATCGGAGTCATGGAGCAACATCTTTGACAGCGCATCTCCTAACCTCAAAGTTCTGCACGCTGGCATCGAGATAGGAACCATTAAAGCCTCCCTCATTCCTGCACAAAGTCTGGCGCTGTCTATCGACTTGTCACGCCAATTTTTCCCACAGGTAGAACTCAATTATGCAGATGCCTTGCGCTATCTGCGCAAAGAGGCTGTCAATCTGCCTGAAGACACACCGCGCGGCTATGTGCTCGTCACCTATCGTGGATTTCCTTTAGGCTGGGAGAAGAACATCGGCAACCGTGCCAACAATCTCTACCCACAAGAATGGAAGATAAAGAGCAGCCACGTACCCGAAACCGACAAGCCTGTCATCACATGGTAAAACAGCAAGAAATAAGCCTCATCGCCTGCATTGCCCAGAATGGCGCCATCGGTTTTCACAACCATCTGCTCTACCCTATCAGGCAGGACATGCAGCGATTCAAGACGCTCACCACGGGACATACCGTCATCATGGGCAGGATGACTTATCTGTCGTTGCCCAACGGACCTTTGCCCAACAGGCGCAACATCATCGTCTCCAAGACAATGAGGAAGGAACAGAGTGCAGAGATGACATCTGCGAATGAAGCAGAATCAAAAAACAGAGAATTGTCTCATGCATCAGCACTTCAATACGAGGTGTGCCGCAGTTTGGAAGAAGCCCTTTCCCGATGCCGCGACCAAGGCGAGAAAGAAGTGTTCATCATCGGCGGAGCCATGCTCTATCGGTCAGCCCTCAGTCTTGCCACTCGTCTGTACCTCACCATCGTAGAAGATACGCCACAACAGGCAGATGCCTTCTTTCCTCTCACAGCCAACGAGGTGGAATGCTTAAACCAAGCAGGATGGAAGAAAGTGAAGGAGGAGACACATAACGAAGGCAAACTCACATTCCGATTTGTGGACTTAGAGAAATGTTAGAAAAACGTAAAAATAAAGACAACAAATTATGCTGAAAAAATTATTCGGTTTTGACCCAGCTCAAAACAAGTTGAAAACAGAGATTGTGGCAGGTATTACCACCTTCCTCACCATGGCCTACATCCTGGCCGTAAACCCCAACATCTTCAGTAGTCTTGCCTCTCAGGGCATGGATACACACGCAGTATTCACCGCCACAGTACTGGCTGCTGTAGTAGGAACACTCATCATGGCAATATATGCCAAGAAACCTTTCGGACTGGCTCCCGGCATGGGACTGAACGCCTTCTTCGTCTTCACCGTGTGCCTCACCATGGGCTATCCCTGGCAAATGGCGCTCACGGCAGTACTTATCGAGGGTTTCATCTTTATCATCCTGTCAGCAACAGGCATTCGTTCGCTGATGGTTGATGCCATTCCTGCCTCTCTGAAACGTGCCATTGGTGCAGGTATCGGCCTCTTTATCGCCTTCATAGGTCTGAAGAATGCAGGCATCGTAGCTGCCAATGCCGCCACTCTTGTGACGATAGGAAAAATAACAGAAGGCTCAGCCCTGTTGGGTGCCATAGGCATCGTCATCACCAGTGTGCTTGTCATCAAGAAAGTGCCTGGAAGTCTGCTTATCGGCATCATCGCCACCACGCTGATTGGTATTCCTATGGGCATTACGAAGATTACGGGTCTGATAGACATTCCTCCTTCGATTACCCCCATTTTCTGTCAGTTTGACTTCTCCCGCATTTTCTCTATCGACATGGTAATCATTGTGCTGACATTTCTCTTTATCGATATGTTCGACACTATGGGCACCCTGGTTGGCGTATGTACCAAGGCAGGTATGATGAGCCCAGACGGCAAGATACATGGACTGAACAAGGCTTTCATGGCAGATGCTGTGGCAACAGTGACAGGAGCCTGCTTCGGAACCAGTACCACCACTACATACGTGGAGAGTGCATCAGGCGTAGCCCAGGGCGGTAGGACAGGTCTCACGGCTTTTGTCACAGCAGTCTGCTTCCTGATAGCATTGTTCTTTGCTCCCCTGTTCCTGTCAGTTCCTGCTGCCGCTACCACTCCTGTGCTCGTCATCGTGGGCTTGTTTATGATGTCGCCCATCAAGGATATCAATATGAACGACTATGCAGAGTCGATTCCTGCCTTCATCACCATCGTGATGATGCCGCTCACATATAGCATTTCCGACGGAATCCTGTGCGGTATGATCAGTTATGTACTTATCAACGCACTGTGTGGAAGCTTCAAGAAGTTGAGCATCACCATGTGGGTATTGGCGATTTTATTCGTACTGAAGTATATTTTCATTTAGAGAAGTTAAAGAAGTTAGAGAAGTTAGAGAAGTTAAATTCTCTAACTTCCCTATTTGCGAAAGCCCCCCGTTACTTATATATGAAATAAGAACCTCCATCGCTCTTACAGTATTTTTTGAGCAACGACTGTATGTATTCGGCATTGGCACGCACCTGTTGCTCGTTTCCATCATAGCCATTAATAAGCACCACAAGATGAGAAGTGTCTGACATCATCTTGGTGCGCTCATTGTCGCTGGTTGGCGTTCCAACGCCTCCCAGACTGTCTCTGTATACAGGCAGTCCCTCAATATTGATGTTTCCTCTTCCTATTCCCTCGTAAGGTTCACCGGCCTTGCCAACGCCCAGTGTTAGTGTATCGCCCTCAAACTTATCGGCATCAAATCCTCCGATGCTGTAACCGAATGCGATGCTGGCAAGGTTGACCAGGTCGACGAGCGTGTCTCTCTGATAGAGTTGTTTGCCCTGAAGCATTCTCCTGATGAGCGCCTCGGAAGCAGGACGATAGCGCGAAGGATCTTTTCCGCAGGCACGATAAACCTTCCTTGTGGCGGCAATGCCACTCATTTCCTTCAGCGACTCTGTAGTCAGCGTGTCTCTGTATTTCTCGCCAAGGGCGTTAATCTCGTTCCACAGTTCCTGGCAATAAGGCGAGTTCTGTACATTGGCTTCCACACAAGCCCCTACGAATTTGGGGCAAACTGTTTCTATCTCTTCTGATACGATAATTTTCATTTGCTGTATGTTTTAGTTGAAGATTCCATTGCTGTTGCAAAAATACAAAACTTTTCTGACAGTAGACGAAGGTATCAGGTATAAAAAACAAGAATCCCTGCAAATCTTACGATTTACAGGGTTTATCTTGGGTGGAAGGTGGGACTCGAACCCACGACATTCAGAACCACAATCTGACGCTCTAACCAACTGAACTACATCCACCATTTGGCTTTAAAAAGAGTTATTTCTTTTAAGCGAGTGCAAAGGTACGGAATTTATTTGGAATAACCAAACAAATTCCGCATTTTTTTCTAAAAAATTACTTTGCAGGAGTTGCAGGCACCGCAGGAGCAGCCTTTTCAGCAGCATTCTGAGCAGCAGGAGCAGCATTCTGAGCAGCAGGCGCAACCTTCTTGGCAGCATCGCTGTTAGCACCTGGCATAGCAGGCAGCGCTGTCTGTTCCTGTGTAGCACCTTCCATCACGCTATTGTCGCCGATAGCCTGAGGAGCCACATAAGCACAAGCAACACTGAGGACAACCATCGCTGCAGCGAGTCCCCATGTCAATTTTTCCACTAAGTCGGTAGTCTTGCGAACTCCCATGATAGAGTTGGTTGAAGAGAAGTTGGAAGCAAGTCCACCACCTTTAGATTCCTGGATGAGCACGATGAAGATCATCAGCAATGAAGCCAGGACGATTAAAACTACAAATAATGTGTAAGCCATTTTTGATTTTTGTTATTTATTATTTTTACTATTTATTATCAGTTTCTCCAAGAATCGCATCTGGTCAGTATAGTATGCGCTCTTGTTGGGTTGTTTATGATAGAGTCGCTCAATGATTTCGTGCGCTCTCTCGTACTTGCCCTGTTTGATATAGATGCGTGCGAGTGTTTCGGTGAAGATACCGCTGTTCTCTGTAGTCTCGCTGTTGCTGTTGACCTCGTCGTCATCTATGGCCGGTTTGTATTCCAGCTCAGCATCAGCTGTAGCATCGAGTTTAGGCAACTGAAATCCTCCATCGTCAATGAAGTCGTCGATAAGCGCCAGCGTGCGTGAGGAGTTGTTGTCCTTTTCCTGTTCCGCATCTTCTGTCTCCATCAGATAAGCCACATAGTCGACGGCAGCGTCGGCAGGCGTAGGCTTTCGCTTGTTTTTCTGTGCCGCGTTTTTCTCCTCTTCGGCATCATTGGGTATCGACTCGAGGAAGTTGTCTATCAAGTCAGAAGTTCGGTCAGAAGCATTGTTGGCATTTCCTGCCTTCTTCTCTTCCCGATTGGTTTCCTTCTTGAGTTGATAGTGAGCCGCCTCCACCATTCTGAATATTACCTTTCGGTCGGTGATATAGATAGCAGCCTTTCTCAGTTCCTCGTCGAAACTCGGGTCGTGGAGCAGGTAGAGGTTCTGCAACATCAAAAGGCGGGCTGTCTGATAGTACGGATAGAGTGCTAACAGTGCCCGGAGATCATAAAGCGTCTCCTTGTTCATCTCCTCAGGATGTTGTATCAGTCTACTTAATTCCACGTTATAATTTCGCGTTATATTTTATTTCCTAATCTTTATATACAGAGTGTCGGCATTTGATTCTTCACCCTTTACTCATTTACCAGTTGGCCACGGTAGCATTGAAGATCTGTTCCACCAGGTCTTTCACCATCTGTGTGACGAGTTCTTCCTGTACGGCATTCAGACTCTTCGTTGTGTCGTAGCTCTTGGTAGAGGTAAACTGGCGCTCGAAGTCCTCGGCATGGTTCTTGTTGTTGGTGAATCTCACATTGACAGTCATCGACAGCTCGGTCTGTGCAGAGTATCCCTCACTCGATACCGACTTGTTTCGCTGGCTGTACTGTGTGATCTCTCCCTCTATCTTGAGGTCTCCATTTCGCTTCACCTGTATCAGTCGGGTGTGGCTGGCGAACTCATCCTTCAGCTGATTGTTGAACATCGGTCCCATAGGTCCCCAGACATAGGAGCTGCGAATAGGGAACTCGGCAAGCTCTATGGTCTTGGTTTTGGTATAGTCGATGCTGGCACCATTGAAGGCATACTTTACCGAGCATGCAGCCGTGGTGGCGATAATGGCGAAGATTACACCTATTATATATATATGCTTGAAGAGATGCTTCATTTTGTTATTTTCTTCTTGTCGTCTTAGCCTCTTGGCTTCTTTTATTTCTTCACATCGTCGTCATCGTCGTCCTCAGCCTCGTCGTTGTCGCCGAGCTTGTATGCCTTGATGCGTCGATACAGAGTTCTGTCGGATATTCCCAGTTCTTTGGCAGCTTTCTTTCGGTTGCCGTTGTTGCGTTCCAGTGCTTTCTCCACCATCTGCTTGCCCAGGTCGTTGAGGTTGAGCGTTTCCGCCTCATGTATTTCCTCCACTTCGGCATCCTCTGTGAATGGATGGTGCAACGCCTCGCTTTCCTTTTCGACAGGGGCTGGATAGCTTATGGGGGTTATGGGTGTCAGGGGCTGTGGTTCGGCAAAGCCTTTGGCTCCGTTGAGCTGTCGTGCCTCGTCGAGCTGTTTGCGCAGCGAGTTCATGTCGCGCCGCAGGTCGCTAACGTTGCCCCTCAGTTCGTAGAGAATCTTGTAGAGCAGTTCGCGCTCACTCTCATAGCTGTGGGCTCCTCCCTGCCCTGGTGCGATGGTAGCCAACTGTGTGGTCTCCTCGTCTTGCGGAATGAACCTGAGCAGCGTCTGTGCGTCGATTTCCCTTTCCTCGCTCAGTACCGACATCTGTTCGGTAATGTTCTTGAGCTGTCTCACGTTGCCAGGCCATTTGTATTTCAGCATGATGGCCTTGGCGTCATCGGTAAGCACAATTTTAGGCAGTTTGTACTTCTCGGCCATCTGCATGGCGAAGAGTCGGAACAAGAGCAGGATATCGTTTCCCCTCTCTCGCAGAGGCGGCATCATGATGGGTATGGTGTTGAGGCGATAGTACAGGTCTTCGCGGAAGCGTCCCTCGCTGACGGCCTTTCTCATGTTGACATTGGTAGCCGCCACGATGCGCACATTCGTCTTGCGCACTTCCTGTCCGCCCACGCGTATGTATTCTCCCGTCTCGAGCACTCTCAGCAGTCTTGCCTGTGTGGCGATGGGCAGTTCGCCCACCTCATCGAGGAAGATGGTTCCCTTATTGGCGATGCCGAAATATCCCTCGCTCTCGCCTATGGCTCCGGTGAACGAACCTTTCTCATGACCGAAGAGCTCACTGTCGATGGTGCCCTCAGGAATGCTTCCACAGTTGATGGCGAAATACTTCTCCCGTCTGCGTGGAGAATTGTCGTGAATGACCTTCGGAATGATTTCCTTTCCCACGCCGCTTTCTCCGATGATGAGCACAGAAAGATCAGTCGGTGCCACCTGCAGGGCGACATCGAGAGCTCGGTTCAATTCGTCGCTGTTGCCTACGATATTGTACCTCAATTTGATCTTCTGAAGTTCAGATGTATTCATTTAGCTGCCAAAATTACGCATTTTTTTTGAATTAACTGCAATATTGGCTTGAAAATAGTCCTTTTTTAACGTTTAGCCTCTGGCGAATCTGCTTTCTTCTTTGGAATAGCGAATCTCACCTTCTCGCTGTCGTCTCTTTTCTCGTGGAAGAGTTTGGGCAGTGGGGTCTCGCAGGCCTCGTCGTAACTGCTGCGATATCTGAAGGTGTCGATGGCCAGATAGACGGCATTTCTGAAGGCAGACTCATCGGCAGTATTTGTACCTGCAATCTCGTATCCGGGCGTGATATCAGCGCTGGTTCGGATGACAGGCATTCCTGCTGTATAGATAACGCCCCGTCCGTCGTTGATCGACTTGAATGGAGCTGTGGCCTGGTCGTGATACATGGCCAGAACACCGTCAAACTCTCTGAAGTCGCCATTGCCGAAGAAGTCGTCGGCAGGATAAGGTCCGAAGGCCTGTACGCCCTTGCCTGCCAGCTCGTCGATGGCAGGAATGATGATTTCCTTCTCCTCGTTTCCGCAGCTTGTCTCCTCATTGTTCTTGGGATTGAGTGCCAGCACGGCGATACGTGGATTGCTGATGTTGAAGTCGCGCTTGATGGTTTGCTGGAAGAGGGTTGCCTTCTCTACGATTCTCTCTGCCGTGATCTGTACAGCAACCTCTTTGAGCGGCAGTTTCTCTGTCACCGAAGCGATGCGCAGCGTATCGCCCACGAGGATGCTGAGTCCCTTCTTTCCCTCACCGAGACAGGTCTCGATGTAGTGCTTGTGTCCCTTGAAGGCGAAGCCCTCGATGAATGCGTTCTGACTGTTGATAGGTGCTGTCACCAACACATCATACAGATCGTCTCTGAAGTCGGTCATGGCTCTGTCGAGTGCCTTCACCGCAGCCTGTCCCGACTCCTCTGTAGGCACACCCATGTCCACCTTCACCTCCTCCTCGACAGCCGCCAGAAGGTTGATGCGTCCTTCCTCGGCGTCTTCGGCCTTCTGGATGATGGAGAACTGCGCGGGCAGGTTCATGGCCTTGCGGTAGTAGGCTGCCACCTTGGGCGAGCCATAGACGATAGGCGTGCAAAGCTCCAGCATCTCGGGCTCTGCAAAGGTTTTAAAGATCAGTTCGTATCCGATACCATTGGTATCTCCATGGGTGATAGCCACCCTGATTTTCTTGTTGTCCATTTTGGATTCTTATTTTATTGTAGAAAGAGCAGCCTCGAGCTGCTTGATTAGTATTTTCTTTTTCTTTTCGGGCGCATAGACGAAGCCAATGACAGCCATGCTGCCCCGTGTCCTCATCACGTAGGGTCCGCCCATGGCGTCGCCCTTCATCTCCCACAGTCCCCGCCTCATTCCCTGCCTGTCGGCCTGGCTCATGTCGGCAAGCTGCATGTACATGCCGTCGGTCTCGCCGGGCAGGTTTCGCTTCAGGGCGCTGTCGGCCTGGGCCTTCAGGTCGTCACGGCTCCGGCCGTGGCTCTTGGTCTTGAAGAATATCAGGCTCTGCATTCCCGTACTGGCATTGTCGGTGAGCCATGCGAAGTCTTTGGCTTGCTTACCGGCATTCATCGAGGCAGGAATCCTCATGCTGATGCCGAAGCGCTGCCTCATCTCCTTCTGTCTGTCGGGATTCTGTGGCACGGCGGTGGCAAGATGCCGTAGCTCCGATGTGTCGAAGAGGCTCCTCAACTTCCCGCCGTCCAGCCTGTGGCGAAGCTGCTCAGCCGACTGTGCCTGTATGTAGACGACGGTCTGCGGCACGGCACTCACGTCTTTCCTCATCTTCACGGCATAGCCTTTGTTATGGGCATTGATGTCCACCACGATGCGGTTTCTCACCAGCTGGTAGCTTCCGCGCACCTTTCCCTTCCTCACCTGTATAAGGCTGAACATCGGTTCGGGCTGTGGCAGATGCGGCATATCGTCCGTCATCATCCGGGTCACGATGCTGTCGCTGTCGCCTTCCAGCACCACCTCGTAGGGCAGCCCGGTGCTTGCGGGTTTTCTTCCACCCATGCCATCGCAGCCGACGAGTGTCAGCGCCAGGCAGCACAGCACGGCACTAAGCCAGTTCGTTCTCATGCTGTCTTATCTCTCCTATCTTCTTCGATGTGCTCAGCAGTCCGCAGGCAGCATAGATGTCCTGTCCACGGCTGGCGCGGATGGTGGTGAACACACCGTGCTGGGTCAGATAGTCGCGGAACTGCTCCATCTTCTCGTCGCTCACTCCCTGCAGCGGGATGTCGGGAATCTGATGGAAGCGTATCAGGTTGAAGCGGCAGTCGAGCCCCTTCACCAGCCTGATGATGGCCTTGGCGTGCTGCATGCTGTCGTTCAGCCCCTTGAAGACGATGTATTCGAACGAGAGTCGGCGCTGATGCGAGAAGTCGTAGTTGCGCAACAGTTCCACCACCTGTTCTATTCCCATTCCTCTCTCTGCCGGCATCAGCTCGGCACGCTCTGCCGGTATCGGGTCGTGCATGGAGATGGCCACGTGGCACTCGCTCTCCTCGAGGAATCGTTTCAACTTATTCTTCACGCCCACCGAACTGACGGTGATGCGCTTGGGGCTCCATGCCCAACCATAGTCGGCAGTCAGGATGTCCGTGGCACGGAGCACATTGTCGAGGTTGTCCATTGGCTCGCCCTGCCCCATGAACACGATGTTGGTCAACTTGTCCACCTCGGGCAGCGAGTATATCTGGTTGAGGATGTCGCCTGCAGGCAGACTGCCCTCAAACCCCTGCTTTCCTGTCTGACAGAACAGGCAGTTCATCTTGCACCCCACCTGTGACGATACACAAAGCGTGGCGCGGTCTTTGTCGGGGATGTAGACCGTCTCGACAAACTTTCCGCTCCGTGTGGGGAACAGATACTTGATGGTTCCGTCTACCGAGTGCTGTGCGTCGGAATATCCGAAGCATCCTATTTCGTATTCTTCAGCCAGCTTGGCACGGTTGGCTTTCGATATGTTCGTCATCTCGTCGATGCTCTTCACATGCTGCTGATAGAGCCATTTTGCCATCTGTCCACCGGTGAAGGCAGGCATGCCCAAATCCTTGGCCACCTGCTTCAGTTCGGCGAGTGTCAGACCGAGAAGATATTTTTTTTCGTTATTCATAGTGCAAAGATACGCTTTTTTGCTGAAAAATTGTTATCTTTGCCACATATTTTAAGATAATAAGCAAAAATGAGAGAAAAAATAGACCTTTTCTTGCCTTTTGAAGCCTTGGAGAAGGGTGAAGAAACGCTGCTCGAGCTTCATGAGAACAAGACGGTTCAACATATCAATTTGCTGGTAAGCAGCGACTTTGCCTCGCAGCACCAAGTGCCCGAAGGCTGTACCTTTGTAGTAATCGACAGAATGGAGTCATCCAACACGGTGATGAGCATAGCCGAGAACACGGATGCCGACTATCTGCTGTTGTGCACCAGGATGACGTCGGTGCGCTGGGGGCTCTATGCCCTGGAACGCTTTCTGCGCACTGCCGACGACACGGGAGCGGTGATGGTCTACAGCGACCACTACTCCTTGGAGGAAGGCGCCCTGACGAAGCATCCCGCCATCGACTATCAGGCAGGAAGCCTACGCGACGACTTCGACTTCGGCAGTCTGTGGCTCATCAAGTCGCAGGCGCTGCTCGACTATGTGGCACAGACCGACCGTGTGGATTATCAGTATGCCGGACTCTACGACCTGCGCCTGTATCTGAGCAGAAAGGGCGAGATATTCCATCTCAACGAATATCTCTACACCGAGGCCGAGCTCGACACCCGCAAGAGCGGCGAGAAACAGTTCGACTATGTCAATCCGCGCAACCGCGAGGTACAGATTGAGATGGAGCGTGCCTGCACAGCCCATCTCGAGAAGGTGGGAGCCATCGTCGACACCAACTTCTACCGCCAGCCCGACTTCGACGAGCAGGACTTCGCCTGCGAGGCCTCTGTCGTCATTCCCGTGTTCAATCGCGAGAAGACCATTGCCGACGCCGTGAAGAGCGCCCTGTCCCAGAAGACCAACTTCCCCTATAATGTCATCGTGGTCAACAACCATTCCACCGACAGCACCGGTGAAATTCTCGACTCGATAGACGACGGGCGCCTGATACAGATAGTGCCCGGCCGCACCGACCTGGGCATCGGCGGCTGCTGGAATGTGGCTGTCAACAGCGACCATTGCGGAAAGTTCGCCGTACAGCTCGACAGCGACGACCTGTATTCCTCACCCAAGACACTGCAGAAGATCGTCGACGCCTTCCACGAGCAGAAGGCAGCCATGATCATCGGCTCGTACCGCATGTGCGACTTCGACCTCAACACCCTGCCCCCGGGACTCATCGACCACAAGGAATGGACCGAAGACAACGGCTGCAACAACGCCCTGCGCATCAATGGTTTGGGAGCACCACGCGCCTTCTTCACACCCTTGGTGCGACAGATACAGTTCCCCAACACCTCCTATGGCGAAGACTACGCCCTGGGACTGGCTTTCTCGCGCCGTTACCGCATAGGCCGCATCTACGACGAGCTCTATCTCTGCCGCCGCTGGGGTGGCAACAGCGACGCAGCCCTCAGCGTGGAGCGGGTGAACGCCAACAACCTATATAAAGACCGCCTGCGCACCATGGAGCTCAAGGCCCGACAGCAGATGCTGCAGGGCAAGGCCGACATCATGGAGGACAGCAGCATCTCGCGCTTCTTCAACCGACAGTTGGAGATGTGGGAAGACGCACGCCACCGCTTCCGCGACCTCAAGCACGTAGAGGTGCGCCAGCTCTCCGACCAGCTGAAGGTGCAGTTCAATCCTGCACGCATCGTCAGCACAGGCGCCAAGATAGACAAGCACACACTCGGCGAGCGCCCCTGCTTCCTGTGCGAGCGAAACCGCCCCAAGGAACAGATGACCAAGCAGATAGACGACCACTTCCAGCTCCTGGTCAACCCCTTCCCCATCCTGCCGGTCCACTTCACCATTCCCGCCACCAAGCACCAGCCACAGTCCATCTACCGCCATTATGGCGAGATGCACAGACTGCTGTCGCTCCACAGCGAGCTGATGGTGTTCTACAACGGTCCTAAGTGTGGCGCCTCAGCCCCCGACCACCTGCACTTCCAGGCTGGCACAAGCGGCGTGCTGCCCCTGCAGACCAACTGGCAACGCCTCTCGCGCAACCTCACCGACGTCATCTCGCTCAACGACGAGGAGAAGATTTCCGTGCTGCGCGACTTCCTCGTGCCTGCCTTCGTCATCATCTCGAAGAGCGAGGACAGCGACGAGGAACTCTTCCATCGCCTCTATCGCTCCATGCCGATGCGTGGCGACGAGAGCGAGCCCATGATGAACATCATCGCCTGGCGAAAAGGCGACGAGTTTATCAGCGTCGTCATCCCGAGAGAGAAGCACCGCCCTGACGCCTATTTCGCCGAAGGCGAGGCCCAGATGATGGTTTCGCCAGGAGCGCTCGACATGGCAGGACTGATCATCACTCCGCGCGAGGAAGACTTCAGTAAGATCAACCTCGACAAAGCCACAGCCCTGCTGCACGAGTGCGGCATTTCGGCAGAGAAGATGGAAGCCATCGTCAGCAATCTCAAGGCCTCTGCCGCGACCGCTCACGAGCATCCGCTCCAGCTGCTTGCCGGCAAGGGCAAACAGCCCAACGTGAACGTGGGCATCGTGAGCGGACAGAAGATTCACTTCTCGCTCAACAAGCCTTACCTGGCCAAGGGCGAGATGGTGACGGGCGAACAGGAAGTGGCGTTCTCCGAGGGCGGCATCCTGTGGAACGGCAACCAGTACAGCTCGCTCACCTTCCATCCGCAGAGCGCCGACGCCTCCTTCTCGCTCAGCGACGTGACCATAGGCGTCAACTTCCATTGGGAACGCAAGGAGACACAGACCTTCCTCGGCACCCTGCACTTTGTGGTGGAGTCGGACAAGATATGCGCCATCAACGAGCTGCCCGTAGAGCGATACCTCGAGAGCGTCATCTCGAGCGAGATGAGCGCCACGTCGAGCCTCGAGCTGCTCAAGGCCCATGCCGTCATCTCCCGCTCGTGGCTCCTGGCACAGATGAAGAAGCGCCGCGAGGTGGCTGAGTCGGGCAACAACTTCTTCTCCTTTGTCAAGAAAGACGACCGACTCATACGCTGGTACGACCGCGAGGACCACACCATCTTCGACGTCTGCGCCGACGACCACTGCCAGCGCTATCAGGGCATCACCAAGGAGACTTCGCCCCATGTGGCAGAAGCCATCCGGCAGACCAAGGGACAGATCCTGATGGACGGCGACGACATCTGCGACGCACGCTTCTCGAAGTGCTGCGGCGGCGTCACCGAGGAGTTCCAGTACTGCTGGGAGGACACACCGAAAAACTATCTCAGCAGCGTGCGCGACATCATACAGGGCGTGAAGTCTGTCGGCTCCGCAGCCCCAGCCCCACTGCCCTCGCTGCAAGACGAGGCTGCTGCCGATGCCTGGATCCGCTCCAACCCTCCTGCTTTCTGCAACACCACAGACAAGAAGATACTCTCGCAGGTGCTCAACGACTACGACCAGGAAACAGCCGACTTCTACCGTTGGAAGGTGACGCTGACCCAGGAGAAGCTGAAGCAGCTGCTCGACGAGAAACTGAAAATGAATTTCGGCGACATCCTCGACCTTCAGGCCGAAGAGCGAGGCAAGAGCGGACGCATCAGCAAGCTGCGCATCGTGGGCACCGAGAAGACATTCGTCATCGGCAAGGAACTCGAGATACGCCGTGCCCTGAGCGACACCCATCTCTACAGCTCTGCATTCGTGGTCGACAGATGCGACATCGACGAGAAAGGCGTTCCGCAGCGCTTCGACATCATCGGAGCCGGATGGGGACACGGTGTGGGACTCTGCCAGATAGGTGCCGCCGTCATGGGCGAGGAAGGCTTCGACTACGACGCCATCCTGTTGCACTACTATCAGGGAGCCGAAATCAAGAAAGTATATAAATAAGATTAAGGGGTTTAAGGAGTTAAGAAGTTAAGAAGTTAAGGAGTTAAGGAGTTAAGACAATAGCTTTTGTGGACTTGAAATTAAACATCAAACACTAAACATTAAATATTTCATCAAGGCATTTGTCTTAACTCCTCAGCGACCGAAGGGAGCGATAACTCCTTAACTCCTTTAACTCCTGAAAAATCTCCTGAAAAATCTCCTCATTAAACATTTACAAAAAAAGTGGCAACAAATAAAAACAGCAGGAGTCCCTGGGCTTGGATTCCAACCTTATATTTTGCAGAAGGACTGCCCAACATCATTGTCACGGGTCTTTCTGTCGTAATGTACATGCAGATGGGACTCACCGACTCTGAGGTGGGCCTCTACACAGGCTGGCTGGCCCTGCCATGGGTCATCAAACCCCTGTGGAGTCCGTTCATCGACTTGCTGAAGACCAAGCGCTGGTGGGTGCTCACCATGCAGGCGCTCATCGGAGCAGCCCTGGCAGGCATCGCCTTCTCCATCCCCACGGCATTCTGGTTTCAGGCCACGATGTGCTTCTTCTTCCTCATCGCCTTCTGCAGCGCCACGCACGACATCTCTGCCGACGGATTCTACATGATAGAGCTCGACGAGCACAACCAGACCAAGTATGTGGGTCTGCGCAACACCTTCTACCGACTTGCCATCATCTTCGTCAACGGCGTCTTAGTGTCGCTGGCAGGCGTCCTGCAGGTAGTGTTCCGCAACCAGATACGCTTCTCGTGGGCGCTGATATTCTATGGCCTGGCAGGCATCTTCATCGCGCTGTGGCTCTATCACAGCCGTTTCATGCCGCATCCTGCCGACGATGTGCAGACCGAACGGAGCGTGGGCGAAGTGGCTCACGAACTGAAGAACATGTTCGGCACGTTCTTCCAGAAGTTCCCCGTCAAGGAAACCATCTGCGTCATGCTCTTCCTCCTGCTCTATCGATTCCCCGAGGCCCTGCTCAACACCATGACCAAGACCTTCATCCTCCGCCCCAACTCACAGGGCGGACTGGGACTCTCGCCCCAGGAATATGGCTTCGCCAATGGCACCGTCGGACTCATCGGACTCCTCCTGGGCGGCATCATCGGCGGCATCCTGGTGAGCCGCGACGGCATGAAGAAGTGGCTGTGGCCCATGGTCATGGCGATCACGCTGCCCGATGCTGTCTACATCTTCCTGAGCTACTCGCTCAACTCCAACCTCATCGTGGTTTCCTCCTGTCTGTTTGTCGAGCAGTTCGGCTATGGCTTGGGCTTCACCGTCCTCACCCTCTACATGCTCTTCTACAGCCAGGGCAAATTCAAGACCTCCCATTATTCCATCTGTACGGGCATTTCCTATCTCGGCCTCATGCTTCCCGGCATGCTCTCGGGCTATCTCAAGGACATGGTGGGTTATCGCCTGTTCTTCATCATCGTCATGGCGTGCTGCACCATCACCTTCGTAGTCACCGCCTTCCTCAAGATCGACCCCGACTTCGGAAAGAAAGAACCCATTCCCCTCGATACCGAGGAAGAAGAGGAAGAATAAGGGGGAGTAATCCCCATAAAAAAGGCCGCCGAGAATCGTCTCAGCGGCCTTTTCTTGTTAAAGTATTATAAAACATTCGCCTCTGCCATTGTGATATCATTTTAATATCATATTTTTGCGACATCAAAATGATATCAACATAAACAGTAAAATATGGAAAATAAGGAATTTGCATTTCAGGGCAAGACCATAAATGGCATCCTGATGTTAGTGATCAACCTTCTCGTCTTCCTGACAGGAATAGGAATGTTTGTATTGACTTGCCTGTCAGAAGAAACATGGCAGGCCTGTGTATGCGGCATCAGCAGCGCAGTGCTCCTCATCCTGAGCATCATCTGCGTTTGTGGTTTTATCCTTGTAGAGCCGGGACAGGCACGCGTACTGCTTTTCTTCGGTAAGTATCGTGGTACGTTTACCCAGCCAGGTTACTATTGGCTGAATCCGTTTATCAGTCAGAAAAAACTCTCGCTCCGAGTGCGCAACCTCGATGCCGAACCCATCAAGGTGAACGACAAGACGGGCAACCCCATCATGATCGGCATGGTATTGGTATGGAAACTGAAAGATACCTATAAAGCCATTTTCGAGATCGACACCCAGACGATGGCTGAAGGTTCTGTCGGCCAGGCTGGCGTCGGAGCCTCTGCCGCACAAGTAATGAATATGCTGGGCCGTTTCGTTCAGATTCAGGCAGATGCCGCTCTCAGACAGGTGGCAGGACAGTATGCCTACGACGATGACGAGGACGACAACAGCAGCAAGAAAACGCTTCGTGATGGAAGCGACGAAATCAACAAGGAACTGGAAACCCGCATCGACGAGCGTTTGGCGATGGCAGGCATCGAGGTAGTAGAGGCTCGCATCAACTATCTGGCTTATGCTCCGGAGATTGCCGCCGTGATGCTTCGTCGTCAGCAGGCTTCGGCCATCATCTCAGCCAGAGAGAAGATTGTGGAAGGCGCTGTCTCGATGGTGAAGATGGCATTGCAGAAACTGAGCGACGAGGAAGTAGTCGAGCTGGACGACGACAAGAAGGCTGCCATGGTCAGCAACCTGCTCGTAGTGCTCTGTGGCGACGACACCGCCCAGCCTGTGGTGAATACGGGTACATTGAATCATTAACAGCATGGCTAAAAAAGAGACAACTACCAAGAGTTTTATATTACGCATCGATTCGGAAACGATGAGTGCCATTGAGGCATGGGCTGCTGACGAGTTCCGCTCCACCAACGGCCAGTTGCAATGGATCATCTCCGAAGCGCTGCGCAAAGCAGGCAGACTGCCTAAGAAAAAGAAAACTGCAACGAATACTTAACTGAAGTTTCGCATGCATGGAAGTTATAGAAGTTAAATAAAATTTGAATCAAATGAAAAACAAACTGTTGCATTTTGCGCTCGACCTGTTCAGTGCCAGCGATGACGAGGAGCAGGACAGCATCTTCGCACAAGTCAAGATTTATCGCACAGCAAGTGTCAGAATTTTCGAGTACGTCATCGGAATTCTGTTGCTTGCCATTTGGCTCCTCACCATCGTAAACATCACTCATGTCGCAGCCGAGGAATGGCACTCTTGTCTTATCATCGCCATCTGCGGCACAGTCAGCACAGGTCTCAGCTTCCGTCACAGCTATCATCCGTCGGCCTCCGATCTGCCATTCGTCAAGATAGTCAACGCCCGGCAAGTACGCTGCCTGTCGCTTTGCGGTCGCCTGCAGTCTGTTGTTTATGCCCTCTTCTTCATATGGGCCGGCTGTGCAGAATGGATAGAGAGCGAGAGCATTTTCTTAGGCGGAATGATAACATGCTTTGCCCTTTTGGTTCTGAATTGCATATTCTTTACCTACAAGATATACAAGTTGCGAAACCTGGTAGAAGTAGAAGCCCCCTCGCCCACTATCCGGAACGAGAAACTCCTCATCGTCGGCACATTGGTGTTGTCCATAGCTGTAGGGTTCGGAGTACATTATATTCCGTTCTGGGACAGTCTGCCTGGTCTGGTGAGTGGAGTTTTGAGGGGCTTAGTCTCCATAGCCCTGATTGCCGGCATCATCTGGGCTGGCAACAGATTCTTCGGCCTTTTCCGCGAAATAGACAAAGAGAGTTCTGATTCGCCCGACAAACAATAACACCCTCCCAACAGCAAAATGCTGTCATCGGTCAGGTCAGAGAACCCGTCAGATGGCAGCATTTTTTCATTCTCAGCATCAAAGACCCGAGAAATAGGTCTTCAGCGCCGCTACATATTCCTGCATGGCCTGCCGGCCAGCCTCAGTCATTCTGCAGACTGTTCTCGGCTTGGAGCCCGAGCCGTCAGTCTCCTTCTCGATATAGCCAGCCGAGGCAAGTTTGTCCAACTGCACACTCAGGTTGCCCGCTGTAGCCTCCGTTTTCTCCTTCAGATACACGAAGTCGGCTTCTTCAGCACTCAGCAACACCGACATGACGGCAAGTCTCAACTGACTGTGTAATAGAGGATTCAGTTCCTGCATCATTTATGCTGTTTTTTTGATTGATAGTTCAGATAATGTCCTGGCGCGACAAGCGTTATCGCCGAGGAAACCGCCATCAGCATCGGCCATGCCAGACTAATCACTGCGCCCGTGCATAAGTCATGCAGGAAGCCCACTCCCATCATGACACCTATCAAGCCACACAGCTTCAGCAGCTCTTCCTTCAGAATGGTGCCGGTGCAGTAGGTTCCAATACCGGGCAGCAACAATCCCAGCAGAAACATTCCCGACCAGCCTTCCATCTCGGCCCAATACCCGAGACTGTAAACGGCATAGGCGACAAACACACCTGCCAGGCACGCCCAGATGCTGTTGATACTCTTCGAGGTGTACGTAGAAGGCACATTCTTTTTCTTTCTTCCAGCTATCAGCGTGGCGACGCCACCCATAACGGGAATGCCCAAGTAAAGCCATCCCCAGGCTCCAGGACCAGTATATGCCGCAACAAAGACGGCAAGCGACACGACCATACACACATAACCCCAAATCAGGAACGTATTGCCCGAACCTACTGTCGAATCCCTTCTTGTCTGCTCTATCATCTGGTTGATGAGCTCAAGGCTCTCCTGCTCAGAAATCTTCTTTTCTTCCATTTTTCTTTTAGTTTGCGACTCCTTATATAATAAAGGAGTCCGGTTGAATACTTAGTTTATTTTATAAACCATGAGTGTAAAAAGAGAAGCAAGGAGGTCGACTCTCACTTGCTTTAAGCTAGCATGATCACTCTTCACAATCATGATTTCGGGCACAAAGATAACATAGTTTATTTTATAAACCAAACTTTTTCCCTCAAAAAATCAAGTATTTAACTTTAGTTTACAAAATAAACCATTCCCCCCTCATGGGCTGCAGAGGGGTTATTTCTCCTCTTCTAATAGCATGAAAAGTAGTTTCTTCTTGTCCAAAAAGGCTGTTGGTTATAACTTCTAACGACCGAAGGGAGTGATAACTTATGAACTTGCTAAAGTTCAGTAAATATAAAAACATGTTCATCTTTTGTATTTTGTAAGTTTTATTTACTACATATTCACTCTTAAAACTTGCTATTTTGTGATTGTATATTTATACATTTCGTTCTTGGGCTTTATTTTGCATTTTTATGCATGAAAATAATTCTTTTATATTATGGATAAATATCCATATTTCACAGATGAAATCTGCATAAACACTACAAAACCTTTGGCTTTTGTTCATTTTTTCATCCTGGCACAGCAAACATCATTGCATAACGGAGAGGGAGAAACAGTTTCCTACTCTTCACCATTTCCTTGCTTTTGCGAGAGGGACTGACTGGTATAATGTAAAACATTTTATCTCAACAATCATTAAGACAGATAGGCATCATTTAGGTCAAAAATGACTTTAACACGAACTTTCTGGTAGTGTAGAAAAACACTTAATGTGGTGTCATTAGTGTCATTTGTCATTAGTGTCATTAAGGGTTTTGAAAGAAAAAAAGTTCTACTATAGTATATAATAAATAATATAAATTATTTATTATATACTATAGTAGAGAAAAAAATGCCACGAAATCCTTAATGACAAATGACACTAATGACACTAATGACACCGTAACAAGTGTAAAATGACAAACTTGCTAAAATACTGCTTTTGTCTTTAAAATAAAGATTTTATACACAAACGATGTTAATGTAATTTGCATATAATCAGTAACTTACAGCACTGTTTCTTGCCATTTTCGACCTATTTTGCTTAACAAGTCATTCTACAAATGAACAAACAGCCGAAAAATGTATTATCTTTGCAGAAGAAAAGCAGCACTCGGCA
>OLGJ01000055.1_pt1 | contig 81675 bp, 56 predicted proteins | sample 1605431 | NCBI WGS metagenome assembly OLGJ01 (sample SAMEA3888920, study PRJEB22519) | human gut metagenome | biome: human gut; feature: human-associated habitat; material: faeces | place: Denmark | collected 2009
GCTGACTAAAATTTATGCGTAATATTTTCTTTCCCCACTATTTATCGGGTGAGCCATTATTGCTTTGTATTTAGCTCCTTTTTGTTGGATTTTGCAGGCATGGCTGACTATGTCATGAAAAAGCGAACAAAAAGCCGCCAATAGAAACAAAAAGGCGGGCTGAAAGCATGAATACACAAAATTGATAAAGCTATGTGCGGTATAATGACCGGTTGATGGTTAATACAGTGGCGGCTCTATAGATGTGTGTTTGAATTTCGGATCAGCTTTGTTGTCGGCGGTTTTGTATGTATCCTTTTGTCTTTGCTGGTTTAATCTTTTTGTAGAAATACATTGTCGGGTAGTGTAGGTGAGGAGTTCTTGCGGTTGATGCAGAAAGAATGGCTGTAGACGGTTGGGATGCGCAATGTCTCGGCTTGATGCATGTATTATTGTATGCCCGGTTGGCGCTCGTTGCACTCGGTTGGCTCGTTGTGCGCTGTCTTGTTTCTGATTTGCGTCCTTTTATGTTGCGAAAGGATACAAATTGCAGACTAAAAGGACACCTTTTGCCGCCTGAAATGTGCCCTTTTGTAATGCGTTGATTGTCAGAAGGTTGTGCGGCTAGTGCGAATGCCTGTTGGCGTCGGCATTTTGCAGGCGGTTTTTGTGTCCTTTACCTTGTGCAAGGCATACAGCCGGTATCCTTTTATTTGTCGTTGTGTTAGGTTGTTTTTGTCGTGTGGCGGCTGTTGCTTTTTCTTTGCTCATGAGTCCTTGTTCGTTTTGCTGGTTTTATGTCTTCGTCCGGAATATTAGTGTCTGTTCCGTATGTCAGCGTCCATTGCTGCTTTCTGTGAGGAGCGCTGAGCGTTATGTGCGGTAAGTCTTGCATAGAACTGGATTATTGGTGCATTCTGGGTAAAAAATGCCTGTTTAGGAACGAAATTTGAGAAAAAATGAAAAAAGTTCGCGAAAAATTTGGCGGAAAGAAAAAAACGCCGTATCTTTGCACTCGCTTACAAGAACAAGGGCGTTTAGCTCAGCTGGTTTAGAGCATCTGCCTTACAAGCAGAGGGTCGGCGGTTCGAATCCGTCAACGCCCACACAAAACCGACAACACCAAGGTGCTGTCGGTTTTTTCTTTATGCACACTCTTGTCATGATTTTGCCGCTTGCGTGTGTTGCCTGTCCGGTATTTATAAAAATGCAATTTATAACAAACTTTTATTGTCTGTAAGTGCCATTAAATCGATTTAAATTATTAATTTTGCAACCGTTAATACGTATTAGTTATGAATCTTGACTTACTTACTGCCATCTCTCCGATAGACGGCCGATACAGAGGCAAGACCGAACGGCTTGCAGACTATTTTTCTGAGTATGCTCTCATACGTTACCGTATACGTGTGGAGATCGAATATTTTATTGCGCTGTGCGAGCTTCCGCTCCCTCAGCTCAAGGATTTCGACCATTCGCTGTTTGGACGTCTGCGTGACATCTATCTTACGTTTGACGAAGCCGGTGCGGCACGTGTCAAGGAAATTGAAGGCATCACAAACCACGACGTTAAGGCCGTGGAGTATTATATAAAAGAACAGTTCGACGCCATCGGCGGTCTCGAGCCGTTCAAGGAGTTTATTCATTTCGGACTGACGTCGCAGGACATCAACAACACCTCAGTGCCGCTCTCGCTTAAGGATGCGCTTTGCGATGTTGTGGTTCCGCAGGTGGAAGAGCTCATAAAGCAGCTCACCGACTATGCCGAAGAGTGGAAAGAGGTGCCCATGCTGGCCAAGACTCACGGACAGCCTGCATCGCCCACACGCCTCGGTAAGGAGGTTATGGTGTTCGCATACCGTCTGCAGAAGCAGCTCGACTCTTTACGTCAGTGTGAGCTTACTGCCAAGTTCGGCGGTGCTACGGGTAACTACAATGCCCATCATGTGGCATATCCCGAGTATGACTGGAAGGCTTTCGGCAATAAGTTTGTCAGCGAGAAACTCGGACTCGTGCGCGAGCAGTGGACCACGCAGATAAGCAACTATGACTGTCTGGGTGCAGTGCTTGATGCCGTGCGCCGCATAAACACGATAATAATAGACCTCGACCGCGACTTCTGGATGTATATCTCAATGGAATACTTCAAGCAGAAGATCAAGGCCGGCGAGGTTGGCTCGAGCGCAATGCCTCATAAGGTCAATCCTATTGACTTCGAGAACAGTGAAGGCAACCTCGGCGTAGCAAACGCTGTGCTGCAGTTCCTGGCACAGAAACTGCCCGTAAGCCGTCTGCAGCGCGACCTTACCGACTCTACAGTGCTTCGCAACATCGGTGTGCCTCTCGGACACACTGTCATCGCAATACAGAGCACACTGAAAGGACTGCGCAAGCTCATACTCAACGAAGAGAAGATAAGTGCCGACCTCGACAATACATGGGCCGTTGTGGCTGAGGCCATTCAGACCATACTGCGCCGTGAGGCCTATCCGCATCCGTATGAGGCTCTCAAGGCACTTACACGTACTAACCATAAAATGACAGAAGAAACAATACATCAATTTATCAAAGAACTGAATGTAAGCGATGAGGTTAAGGCTGAGCTTATGGCCATAACACCTCACAATTACACCGGAATATAATAAGCAAGGCATCGCCCGCGGCTTCAGTATTGACTACCGGCCGTGTGGATGCCTGTTTGTTTGAATGTCTTAGTAAATGTAGCAGAACAAAATATAAAAATAACATAATTACAAACCGCCGTGAGGCATTAATCTGAAATAATATGACAGAAGATTTAGAAAACAAGAAAGAAGGTATGTATGCCGGACAAAACGAGGTAAGCCGTGAGGGCTACAAACCGGCTGAAAACACAAACTACCGTAACGGAGAAAGACCTATGCGTCCGCGCATCAAGGTACAGCGTGCATATTCATCTAGCAGAAACTATAATAACGATTCAGCAGGCTTCCGTCCTGAGGGATTCGGCGCAGCGCTCCAGTCAGACGGAGGTCAGCAGCGTTCTTACCGTCCGCGCTACAACAGCGGACAGCAGGGCGGCTATCAGCAGCGTCAGGGCTATCAGCCGCAGCAGCGCGGCGGATATCGTCCGCGTTATAACAGCGATGCCGACGGCAACTATCAGCCCCGCCAGAACCAGTATGGCCAGCGTCAGGGCTCGCCCTACCGCCAGAACTACAATCAGGGCATGGACGGCGGCTATCAGCCCCGCCAGTCGGCAGGCTATCGTCCGCGTTACAACAACGGAGGAGGTGAGGGCGGCTATCAGCCCCGTCAGAACTCTTATCAGCGCGGTGGCTATCAGCGCGGCGGCTATGGTCCGCAGCGTCAGCCGGCATATCAGCAGCGCGGCGGTTACCGTCAGCGTACACCTGATTATGATCCTAACGCAAAGTACAGCCAGAAGAAGCGTATAGAATATAAAGAGGCCAACATCGACCCGACAGTGCCCGTAAGACTTAACAAGTATCTGGCCAATGCAGGTATCTGCAGCCGCCGTGAGGCCGACGAGTTCATACAGGCAGGCGTGGTCAGCGTTAACGGTCAGGTCGTTACAGAGCTCGGAACAAAGGTTCTGCGCACTGACGACATCAGATTCCACGATCAGAAGGTGTCAATGGAGAAGAAGGTATACGTGCTTCTCAACAAGCCAAAGGACTGTGTTACAACAAGCGACGACCCGCAGCAGCGCAAGACTGTGATGGATCTCGTAAAGAACGCATGTCCGGAGCGTATCTATCCCGTAGGACGCCTTGACCGAAACACCACAGGAGTGCTCCTGCTCACCAACGACGGCGATCTGGCCAGCAAGCTCACTCATCCTAAATTCCTGAAGAAGAAGATTTATCACGTCTTCCTCGACAAGAAGGTTACTGCCCACGACATGCAGCAGATTGCTACAGGCATAACTCTTGAGGACGGTGAGGTGCATGCTGATGCAATAGAATATGCCAGCGCAACAGACAAGAGTCAGGTGGGCATAGAGATTCACAGCGGAAAGAACCGTATTGTGCGCCGTATCTTCGAGAGCCTCGGCTACAGAGTGGTTAAGCTCGACCGTGTTCAGTTCGCAGGATTGACAAAGAAGAATTTGCGTCGTGGCGACTGGCGTTTCCTTACCGAGAAAGAGGTAGATATGCTGCGCATGGGCGCTTTTGAATAATATAACAACAATTTGAATTAAAGGCTGAAGCTTTTTAGACGAAAGAAATATTGGTGCTGGCCGTATATGTCCGTCAGGGCATATCTTATGCGAGTGCAGGAGCGGCCGACGCCGGATTTCTGTCAAAATTAATAATAACAATGGAGAATATCAAGAGAACAAAAGTCGTAGACGTGCTTCAGCGCACAGATTTCGGCGCTGTTGTAAACGTGAAAGGATGGGTGCGTACCCACCGTAGCAGCAAGTCGGTTGACTTTATTGCTCTGAACGACGGTTCAACAATAAAGAACGTGCAGATAGTTGTCGATCCGGCAAAGTTTGATGAAAACATGCTGAAACAGATAACCACAGGTTCGTGCATCAATGTAAATGGCGAGCTGGTTGAGAGCCAGGGAGCAGGACAGACTGTTGAATTGCAGTGCCGTGAGCTGGAGATTTATGGTCTTTGCGGCAGTGATTATCCTATGCAGAAAAAAGGTCAGAGCTTTGAGTACATGCGTCAGTATGCTCATCTTCGCCTTCGCACCAATACATTCGGAGCCGTTATGCGCATACGCCACAACATGGCTATTGCCATTCACAAATATTTCCACGAGCACGGATTCTTCTATTTCCACACACCTCTTATCACAGCCAGCGACTGTGAGGGTGCCGGACAGATGTTCCAGGTAACTACCAAGAACCTCTATGACCTGAAGAAGGACAAGGACGGAAAGATTATCTACGACGATGATTTCTTCGGCAAGCAGACTTCACTTACCGTTAGCGGACAGCTTGAAGGCGAGCTGGGAGCAACTGCTCTCGGAGCCATTTATACTTTCGGACCAACATTCCGTGCTGAAAATTCTAACACTCCGCGCCACCTTGCAGAGTTCTGGATGATTGAGCCTGAAGTTGCTTTCCTCGACCTTGAAGGACTCATGGACCTTGAGGAAGACTTCATCAAATATTGTGTTCAGTGGGCTTTGGACAACTGCCAGGACGACCTTGAGTTCCTCAACAAGATGATCGACAAGACTCTCATTGAGCGTCTGAAGTCGGTTGTAAGCGGCTCATTTGTACGTCTTGAGTACACCGAAGGAATAAAGATTCTTGAGGAAGCCGTTAAGAACGGTCACAAGTTTGAGTTCCCTGTAAGCTGGGGTATCGACCTGGCCAGCGAACACGAGCGCTATCTCGTTGAGCAGCACTTCAAGAAGCCTGTCATAATGACCGGATATCCTAAGGCCATAAAGGCATTCTATATGAAAATCAACGAAGACGGCAAGACCGTTCAGGGCACTGACGTGCTTTTCCCGCAGATTGGCGAGATTATCGGCGGAAGCGTGCGTGAGGAAAGCTACGACAAACTGATGGCCGAGATAAACGAGCGCAACATACCTATGAAGGATATGTGGTGGTATCTTGACACACGTAAATACGGATCATGTCCTCACGGAGGTTTCGGACTCGGTTTCGAGCGTCTTATCCTCTTCGTTACAGGCATGCAGAACATACGCGACGTGATACCTTTCCCGCGTACTCCGAAGAATGCAGAATTCTAATTGTTCTTTATAATATAAATATGGATGGGATGAACCGGCAATGCAATATTTGTCGGTTCATTTTTTTTATTGCTTGTTGGGCTTAATTTCTTATGGCTAAACTATGACCGTTTTTCCATAAATTGTTAAAATAAAGATTATTTCACTTGCCGGTTGCATTTAAATAAGTTATTAGTCGTATATTTGTCGTTCGCTCCGATATGATGCGGCATTATATCTCAAAAAATAATAATGCCGGCTGAATATTCGTGTATGTATAATTATAAATATCATTTTAATTTAAATTGTTATGACTAAAGACGAACTTATGCGTAAAGCCATAGAGCTTTCTATTGATAATGTCAACAACGGCGGAGGCCCTTTCGGTGCAGTTATAGCCCGCAATGGTGAAATTGTGGCCACGGGAGTCAATCGTGTTACTGCCAACAACGATCCTACGGCCCATGCCGAAGTGAGCGCCATCAGGGCTGCTGCGGCAGCATTGGGCACATTTGACCTTAGCGACTGTGAGATATTCACATCGTGCGAGCCGTGCCCTATGTGTCTGGGTGCCATATATTGGGCAAGATTAAAGAAAGTATATTTTGCCAACAACAAGACAGATGCCAAGAATATCGGCTTTGATGACTCTTTTATATACGACGAGCTTGCCCTGCCTCGTGAGGACCGTAAGCTCACTTCGGAGGAGATGATGCGCAACGAGGCTATAAAGGCTTTTGAAATGTGGGCGCAGAAAGACGACAAGATTGAATATTGATGTCGTGTCTTTCTTATCGTGATGTAATATTGCCCGACTGATTATACGCCCGTTGTTTTTACTTTTGTAGAAATATGTGCTTTTAGATAAACAGCTTATGATATAAGATTAACGTAGCTGCAATTTATGTCTGGGTCAGTTTACTCCATGAAGAAACTTTCTGGTATAGGCTTAAATTTGAAAATAAAATATTTTTTTGTAGAAAACTCGTCACTCATCACATCTGTATTTAACGTGTTGATATAAGGCTGTTTGCGGTGTGATGAGTAGTTTTTCGAACTTGTCACATGCAGGTATGTAATGGTCTGAAAGTTGAGAATAATTATTTTTTTGCACATACTGTCTTTCATCATATGATATAATAAGTCAACCAATTTTAGAAAAGGATAAAAAGGCAAGCCGAAATGATATGTGACGAGTTGGAAAAAACTATTTGTCACACTTTAACTATTTATCAGTCAGCCGGTTATGTCGCAATGTGACGAGTGATGAGTTTTTATGAAAAGTTCTTGTTTTTATATCCGTTTGCAAAAGCATATCTTTCATGTTGTGATTTGCCGCATTTTACGTTGTAAAAGGGCATCTTTTACATGCTAATTGTACGCTTTTTGCGTGTAATCCTATATTGTTTTTGTGTATACACATAGTGTGGCATAAAAATTTCATTCTACCATTTTTTAGTTATATTTTTGTTAAAACTAAAGTGTTGGTATGTTTATATGCCGGGCAAAATGTGTAAAAATAAGGTTTACACTATATAGGCGTTTTTACAATTTTCTTATTTCCATCTCTTAGCCTTTTATGTTTATAAAATGTCTGTCGTAGATACAGAAAATCTTTAAGATTTTGTAAATAAAAACAGTTGTTTCTCTTTATATTATAATAAGGTATAACTTTTATACCCAAAAGCCATGAAAAATATAAAGATTTATGAATTGCTGAATTTACAAATTAATATCTCTTAGCAAGAGAGAGATGAATTTTGGTGCAAATATACGTATATTCCTTTTAATATGCAAATGAAATAGAAAGTTTTTTGAAAAAAAGAAAATAATATTGATAAGGTTGTGTAATGGCTATAAACAAAGGCTGTTACATTGTTTGTACTTTCGTATCTCTTGCTAAGAGATTGGATTTGGGAGAATGAACATAAGTTTATATAGTGTAATTTTTTTTAATTTAATTAATTGGTCAAATGAAAAAGAAAATCTTTAGTGCTCTGCTTATGGGAGTTTTCGTAATGGCTTCCATGAGCATGTTCGTATCCTGTAAGGATTACGACGATGACATTGATGGCCTTAACTTGAGTCAGGCTGATCTGTTGAGCAAAATCGAAGCACTGGAAAGCAGTATCAATGCTAACCAGACAACACTGAGCGAGCAGCTTGCCGCAGCTCAGAAAAAGGCAGAGGAGGCTCTCAGCGCAGCACAGGCTAACGGTCAGGACATCTCTAGTTTGAAAAGCCTGATTGATGCCGCTAACACAGCTGCCGCAGACGCCGGAACAAAGGCTGCCGCTGCTGAGGTTGCCGCAAATACGGCTAATGAGAAGGCAGCAGAGGCTGCTGCCGCTGCTGCAAGTGCTTCTGGCGACGCTGCTGCCGCACAGGCTGAAGCTGAACAGGCCAAGACTGCTGCAGAGCAGGCTCAGACTGCCGCTGAACAGGCTAAAAAAGATGCTGAAGCTGCACTTGCTAAAGCAACAGAAGCTCTCGAGAACGCACAGCAGGGTGCAGGCAGCGCTGACATAGAGAAGGCTCTTGCCGATGCCAAGTCAGCTCTTGAAAAGGCTACTTCGCTTGAGACACGCGTAAGCCAGCTCGAAACTCTTACACAAGGTCTTGAGCAGTTGAAACAGGACATTGCTGATGCTGTTACTAAAGAAGAGTTTGACGCTTACAAGAAGTCTGTTGAGAATTATCAGGCTTATTTCGACAATCTCTTTGCAATGATTACAAGCGTTGATTACTATGGCATGTATGGAAATATAACATATTCTCAGAATGGCATGTCTATTCTGAACATGGTTCATGGTCAGGTTGCGGAGAATTCTAAATTTGGTGACAACGAAGCATGGATGGAAGCAAAACCATTGGTAGATTATGTTGAAGGTACAGACATTAATGGTAATTCAGGTTTATATCTTCGCGTTAACCCAGTTAATGCAGAACTTGATCTTGATGACAAAAACTTGCAGATTACTGTAATTAACTCTAAAGGCGAAAGAATGGACAAATTTATCAAGGCAGTAGATGTTGAAAGATATACAGATCTTTTAACCACTCGTTCATCTGAGCCTATTAATACGGGTATCTGGAAAGTTAAGTTTGAATATGTTAAGGATGTTGACATCGATGCATTTAAGAAAGCAGTAAAGACTGATGACGGATATGTTAGATTTGCACTTGCCATTAACAACACTGATACATTGAATTCAGACCGTTATGTTGCAACTGCTTTTGACTTCTGTCTCGGAGCTAAGGACTTCGAACCGTCAGATGAATTGAATTATATGGTTAATGGTCATGATGTTGCAGATCTTAATAACCGTTACGATGGTACAGATGATTCTGAAAAGATATGGAAAGAAAAACCGGCAACAGCAGCAACGGACAACAATACAGTGGCTGCAAAGAGCAGTGATAGCCGAGTGTCAAAGAATGTTCTTCCGGCAGAAGTAAATGAGGATATTGTAATAAAGACATTTGATGTGTATAATAAGGATAACAACGATCCTAACATTGAGTATTATTATGCTGTTCTTGATAAGGATTTTGCAAATGCTAATGACCCTTCTGAATGGAATGCATGGAGCTCTTATTCTTATGACGGCTTGGGCGAAATGGTTAAAGCTACAGATAAACTCACAATCAGGGTTAAGTCTTCACAGGCTAATGGTGATGTTATTGGTTTCCGTGTGTTTGCTGTAAACTATGATGGTACACTTGCAGATCCTGACGGCCGTGCATTCTATGTTGCTCTTGGTGATGCTGCTGTTCCTCAGACGGTGAATGCAGATGTTGTGGCTAATGCTTCGACGAACATTTCAACAATAGTTAAGTTGCCTACAGAGTTTAAGGATTGTACAGATAAATGCAGTTCTGGTTATAACACATCTGTTTTTGATCCTAAGAATGAGAAAACCATAGCAGATGCCTACATCAGCTGGACTTTATACAAAGATGCAGAAGGCCAGACAGTTGCAACAAACTGGAAGGATGCTAAGTATATTAAGATTAACTTGAACAAGGCAAACAGTTTCCTTGACAATGGTACATTCTCTTTTGAGATTAAGGCTATGGAAGGACTTCGTGAAGTAAATGTACTGAATGTAAATGTAACCAAGAAAATGCCTACAGCAAGTGACAAGAATATCACATTCAAGGAAAATCAGTGGATTGAAAGTGAAAAACTATACACATGCTACGTTGATCCTGCCGGTGCATGGAATGTCGCTTCTTCTAATGGTTATAAGACACTTACAAATGTTGTTAATGGCTTGACTGATTCACACTTCAGATGGACCTTTGCTAATGCAAAGAAAGAAAACAACAAGGATGTGGATTATGTATTGGATAATACAAACACTTATAGACTTGAGGTTGCGTCTTCTTATGTTGACAACAAGACATCTCATAATACAACTGTAGAGTATGTTTACGAAAATATAAGTCTTGTCGTTAAGGATAAAGTTTTAACTCAGGTTCCTGAATATCCTGTTGTACTTTCTGAATTCAACACAGTATTTGCTTCTGCTCTTTACAATGATGGCGATAAAGGTGTTATGAGTTATTCTTGGAAAAAGACTCAATCAGGTAAAGACGTCAATTTCATAGAATATGGCAGCACAGAGCCGGGTAAAGACGTAATTGAAACTAGTAAAGATCTGACTGATTATATCGTGGCAGCAAATACATACGACAATGGCTTGTTCGGAAAGGCATGGCGTACAGATATATTTGTTGGCGGAGTTGAATCAGTTAAACTGATAAGCAATAATACTCAGAATGAGGATTATTACACAGTGACTTATAGCGATCTGGCTGGATTTGTGTTTACATCTAAATCTGGTACGACTAATCCTATAGCTGACGTAGCTTCAACATTGATAATCAAGGCAAAGGATGCATTTGGTCATACAAATACATATAAGCTTGGTTTCACTGTCCGTAAGAGATAAATGAGCTTGATTCCTCTGAAATATCATAAGCCGCGGAGGATGAATAGAGTTTGATATTTAACGGCGGGGGATGTGTTCAGACGCATCCTCCACCATTCTTAAAAATGAAGTTACAAAATGAAGAAATCTTTAGCAATATTTTGCGTAATGATGTTCTGCACAGTATCTCTGTTTACCGGATGTAAAGAGAAAATAAAAAATGTGCGCGGCATGGTTGTCGCAATAGAACATGACGGTGACACCTTGTTGAACATGAAGGTGCGTACACCCGAAGAAACGCTTATATTTAAGCTTGACGAAGCTCGTTTCAACATGGGCGTTATGCTTGAGGGTGATTCCGTATTGGTAAATTACGTAAAAGGTCACGGTGATTCGCTTCGTGCATTGATAGTAACCGTTTTACCACGTCCTGCAAGATATCTTGAGAATGAGATAGATTCGTCAAAAGAAGTGCTTACAGTACCTGATGACAGCGTGAACAAGACACTGGAATATTGATTCTCTTTGTAATATTAGATATTCTCAGTATTAGATAAAATCATTCTACTGTTGGTTCTTCTTTATTAATCGCATAAATTAAACAATCATTTATAGTTGTTGAGATTAAACATAAAAAATTAATTATTAGAGATACAGCCTGAGTATTAGTTGTAAATTATTAAGGTTGTATTTGCTGTGAAGCAAATCTGCTGAGGCTGTTAGTAATTTATATCCAATTAGTCGATTGCAGGTGGAGGAGACATTATTTTTTGGTTTGTGAAAATCGTTTGGTCTCCTCCTTTCTTTTTTCAATTTTATTTATAATCTTTAGATTTGCCTTATTGATAATGTCCATGTCTATGGCATTTAGATAAATTTGTGTAGTTTTTAGTGACGTATGACCCATGCTGTCGCTAATCACCCCCAATGGTATGTTCATGTTTTTGGCTATGCTGGCCCATGAATGTCGTGCTACGTACATTGTTATGCCTTTGCGCATCTTCAGCATTTTGGATATTTTGCGCAGCTGCTGGTTGACGTTCTTCTGACAGCTTTTGTATTGTGTCCTTTCGTCCTTACCGGCAGTGGTTATTATAGGTAGCAGGTATTCATTATACGAGGGCCATTTGTTGACAATATCCTGCATGCATTTTTCCCATTTTATTGAAAGTTGCTGTTTCGTCTTTCGTCTCTTGTATGTCAGTATGCCGTTGTCAAGGTCTGTCTTTTTGAGATATGCCATGTCTACGAACGACATTCCACGCGTATAAAAGCTGAACAGAAACATGTCACGTGCAAAGTGTAAGGCTCTTGAGGGCATATATAATTCCTTTATCGCCTTTATTGTCTGTAGCGGCACTGCTCTTTTTTCGGTTTTGTTAATCCCTGTGTAAACGTTTTTGAACAGCTGCTTTTCTGCTGCCAGTCCGTCCTCTACAGCCCTGTTGTAAACCGCTCGCATCACTCTCATGTAAAAGGACACCGTGTTCATCTTGATGCCTTCATTTTTGAGATATGCTTCATACTGCTGTATAACCTTGTCGTTGATTTTGCTCAATGCGATGTTTTTACCGTTTCTGAACCGCTTAAAGCTTTTCAGCGTACTTTTGTAGTTGGCGGCAGTGCTGATTTGTCTGTTGTCCTCAAGCTCCTTGATTATTTGTTCCATGTAGATAAACAAAAATTTCTCGCTTTTGGGCTTTAAATAATTCCTAGAGAGAACGCTCTCGTCGATTTCGATGAGAAGTTCTTTTTCTCCAAGTTGTATCAACTGTGGAGAAAGTTTAATTCTGATTGTTGCCATTTTACTGTTGAAAATTAAGACATAATTAAACTAAAGTTTTTACATACTACATTTGTCAGTGGAGAAGGTCTGAGCTTTGCACAGTTTTTCTTCACTTTCTTGATTGCAGGCATTTTCATTCCTGTTATCCTTCTTTTTTTTCTTTTCATTGTCGTTGCATTTATATTTGTTAATAATTATTGCAGAACACACAAAAGCAGGGCATAAGCTTTTATTTTGTGTTGGCTTATACTCTGCTTTGTTACCGCGGCAACACATTTTTTTCCTTGTATTGCCCCCGGTAAAGCGGCTGTTGTTCAGCAGCTTCTTAATCTTTCAGATAGTTCTCTATGTTAGTCAGGACTTTGTTGCTGAGTCTTTCGTACGATTGCTTTGTAAGTCCTGACGATACGCCCATGCAGTGCATGTGCCTGTGGCTTTGCATGCGCTCGCTGCCGGCCGCTCCTGTGGTGTCGCAGAAGCAGATGTTGTCGCGGTCGAGCCATTTTTCGAATGCAGGTTCGTCCCATGCCGGTGACAGGCCGGTGTTGAAGAGTATCTTATGGTCGCCCATAAGTTCAAACTGCTTTTCGTGCAGCAGCACGGTGTTGCGGTTGAGGCAGCAGAATATCACGTCGCTCCATCCAACCAGTTCGTCCAGGGGCATAAACCTGTAGCCTTTGGCCTCGGCTGCGGGCTTCTGGCTGCGTGCAAAGTAGCCCACCTCGGCTCCGAAGAACTTCATGGCGTCTGCTATCATGCCTCCTGACTTGCCCAGGCCCACCACGCCGGCTTTCAGGCCGGTTATCTCGCTTGGTGCGCCGAACCATGCAGGCTGACCGAAGCCGTGAAGGCATCTGGCAAGCTCGCTTACCACGTATTCTATCACGCCCTCGTCGCCGTAGTCGCGTATGCCGGTTACGGTTATTCCGTGTCCGTTGGCATAGTGGATGTCTACGTTTGCGCTTTCGGGTGAATAGAGCGAGCAGCACATGCCTACGTATTTCAGGCATGGGCATTTGGCAAGGATTTCCGCGGTTATGGCCGTAGTGAAGCTTACCAGCGCGGCATCGGCATCGCCTATGCGTGCTGCTGTCTCATCAGCGGTTTGTGGCATATCGCTGTGGATGATCACCTCGTCGGCATACCGCCCGAGGCTGTCTATAGCCTCCGGAATCATCTTTATCGGCTCTATAGCCACTAATTTTCTGAATTTTCTCATTGTCGTTAGCCTTTACTTATAATATACTTTTTTATCGTTTCCGCCACGGCAGACCTGCTGTTGTGCTGCCGTGCGCTTTTGTCATTCGTCCTGTGTGAGCGCAATGCAGTCGTCGAACAGAGAGATAAGCCTGCGCTTGTAGAGGTCGCCCACGGCTTTCTTATAGTTCTTCTTGCTCACCTGGAAGGTCTTGTAGATGTCTTCAGCCGGGCTCTTGTCTGTCAGGCGGCACACGCCGTCGTGTTCTTTCATATATTGCAGGAGCACCTCGCTGAATTCAGTTGTCATCTTGCGTCCCGTAGGCTGCAGTGTCACGTCTATCTTGCCGTCGGGTCTTATTGTGCCTATGTATCCCTTCATCCTGTCGCCGGTGTGTATATCCTTGAATATCTGGTCCTTGTAGACAAGTCCCGGATATTTGTTGTCTATTATCACCTTAAATCCGAGGTCGGTTTTCTGCCATACCAGCAGGCTCACCTCGTCGCCCTGTCTGTATTCGGGCTGCTCGTTGCTGAAGTAGCGCTCTATCTTGGCCGAGGCCACTATGCGGTAGCTCTCGCTGTCGAGGTGTACGTGCACGATGTAGCCTTTGCCTGTTTCCATCTTCATTTTCTGTTCACGGAACGGGCAGAAGAGGTCTTTCATCAGTCCCCAGTTGAGGAAGGCTCCATACTCGTTCACCCATGCCACGCTGAGGAAGGCAAAGTCGCCAACCTTGGCCAGCGGCGTGAGCGTAGTGGCTACGAGCCTTTCTTCGTTGTCGAGATAGATAAACACGTTGAGCTCGTCGCCAACCTTACATCCTTCGGGCACGTAGCGCTGCGGCAGCAGCACCTCGCCTTCGTTGCCTCCGTCGAGATACATACCGAAGTCTACTTTCTTGACAACCTTCATGAGGTTGTAGTCGCCAAGTTTTATGAAGTCCATATTATTTATCGGTGTTTGATTTTTATTAATACAAATGTTTGTAGCCTCGCAGTTCTTTTTTGCGTCTTATTCGGCCTTGCCGTCGGCATTTTCGTCCGCACGGTCAGCTCCGTCCGTGTCGTTGTCGGTTGTGGCGGTGCTGCTGCTTGCTGCCGTTGCTGCATCGGCTGCGGCATTGACGTCAGTCTCGAGCATGCCGTCGCGCATGGCAATGGTGCGGTCGGTAATTTTTGCCAGGTTTTCGTCATGCGTTACAATCACGAATGTCTGTCCGAGCTTGTCGCGCAGACTGAAGAACAGCTGGTGCAGTTCCTCCTTGTTTTTCGAGTCGAGACTGCCCGACGGCTCGTCGGCAAGAATAACGGCAGGGTCGTTTACCAGTGCGCGTGCCACTGCCACACGCTGCTTCTCGCCGCCAGAAAGCTCGTTGGGCTTATGCTTTGCGCGGTCGGCCAGTCCCATGAAGTCGAGCAGGGCTTCGGCCTTCTTCTTTGCCTCGCTGCGCGATTTTCCGCCAATCAAGGCAGGTATCATGATGTTCTCGAGCGCGGTGAACTCAGGCAGAAGCTGGTGAAACTGAAACACGAAGCCTATGCGCTGGTTTCTGAACTCTGACAGCTTCTTGCGGTTAAGGCGGCTCACGTCGGTGCCGTCTATTATTATCTGTCCGCTGTCGGGCTTGTCGAGTGTGCCTATTATCTGCAGCAGTGTGGTCTTGCCGGCACCGCTCGGTCCGACGATGCTCACCACTTCGCCCTTGCCTATGTGCAGGTCGATGCCCTTAAGTACCTGCAGCGAGCCGAAGCTCTTGGTTATGCCTTTTATATCTATCATGTTTTTTCTGTTTCTTTGTTTGCTTGTTGTCGTTATGTAGAGAGTTGTTTATATCTTGATTTTTTTCCTTACCCATGTCAGCAGCACCTCGTATGCGCTAGGCTGTTCGTGATGCTGAGGCTCAGCATAGGTCATTGCGCCCAGCGGTTCGCCATACTGGTCGGGGAAGATTATCATGAGGCTCTTGCCTGCGAAGTATCGCGTAATCTCTTCCGGCAGACGCTCAAGCGCGTTCTTGTATGATATTGTGCCCTTACGTGCGGTGATAACCACGAACATGTGGTCTTCGTTCACGTTGTCGGCCAGTCCCGGCAGCTCGTTCCAGTGGGCCATGTATGTGTATTCGGCCCTCACGCCAGGATGGCGGTTCTGTATATACTCGTTGATGAGCGACAGCGTCTCGTGCTTTGCGTGGAACTGTATGCGGCACTCAAGGTTCTCGGCCATGCGCGAGAGACGCTCCAGCCAGCGGTAGAATCCCGGCTCGTATTCGGCTCGCGACGGCACGGCCACCTGTATGCGTCTCAGCGTGTTGAGCGGCGTGAGACACTGCACGATGGTTATCTGGCGGTTAAGACCGCTGAAGATGCTCTGTATGAACTCGCCCCAGAACTTCTTCGACACCTCCTGGCGTATGTGCATGCCCATGATAAGCTCTGACGCGTTAAACTCCATGAAGGCGTGCTTTATACCGTTGCTGATGTTTGTGGCTATTCTTACCTGCGTCTGCACCATCATGCCCGAGTAGTTGGCCACCTTGGTTATGTGCTCCAGCAGCTGCCGTCCGCGCTCCTGATACATCAGGCGGTTGTCGTCGTCGTAGACCACGTTGAGCGCCACCACGCCGCGGTTGAGCTTGCGGTTGCGCATCAGCGAAGCCATCTTAATCAGGTTTTCGGCCGTTTCAGGATACCTCATCGGTATCATTATCTTCTCGTCGTCAGCGGTTTCGTCCTTAGGCAGGCTGCTCTTGGTCTCGAGAGCTATTTTCTTGGCGGCACGCTCCGTTGTGAACGAACTGAATATGCACGTAACGAGGATAAGTATGATAGTGCCGTTGAGCACGTCGTCGTTGAGCAGCCGCTGGCCGTTGGGCAATATCAGGTTGTAGCCCACGAGCACTGCGGCAAGCGTAGCTCCTGCCTGCGCGTTGCTCAAGCCGTATATCAGCTCGCGCTCAATGGCCCGCATGCCGAACAGCTTCTGCGTGAACAGCGATGCTATCCACTTGCTCGACAGGGCCACCACAATCATCACTGCTGCCACCTCGAGCGTGCCCAGTCCGCCGAACAGTATCTTGACGTTGACGAGCATGCCCACGCCGATGAGGAAATAGGGGATGAATATTGCGTTGCCCACAAACTCAAGGTGAGTCATCAGCGGCGATATGTTGGGCACGTATCTGTTGAGCACCAGACCCGTAAGGAAGGCGCCGAGCAGCCCTTCCATACCTATCATCTCCATCATCACCGAGCCGAGGAACGTCATGGCCAGCACGAAGATAAACTGCGTGACGTTGTCTTCATACCTCTGGAAGAAGTACTGGGCAATGCGCGGAAAATAGAATATTATGATGAAGAACACCACCGCAATCTTCAGAAACAGCATGATCCAGAAGCTGCTGGTTATCTCGCCCTTGAACATTCCGCCCACAATGGCAAGCACGAGCAGCGTAAGCGTGTCGGTGATGGCCGTTGCTCCCACGGCTATCGTGACGCTGCGCTGGTTGGACAGGCCGTAGCGCAGGATGGTCGGATAGGCTATCAGCGTGTGAGAGGCATACATACTGGCCAGCAGCACTGATGTTAAGAAACTGTATTTCAGCACGGCCGTGTTGAACACGAAGCCCATGGCCATAGGTATAACGAAGGCCATGATGCCGTGAGTGAACGTCCGCAGCCTGTTTTTTCTGAAGTTGCTCATGTTCATCTCTAGTCCGGCAAGGAACATGATGTAGTAGAGGCCCACATGCCCGAACAGGTCGAACGAGCTGTCCTTGGCAAGGATGTTGAACCCGTGGGGCCCGACGATGACTCCGGCCAGCACCATACCCACGATATGGGGTATGCGCAGCTTGCCCATTATTATGGGTGCGAAGAGAATGATGCACAGCACGACGAAGAATATCAACGTCGGGGCTGTTATGGGGAAAAATTGCGATATATCCGGCATAAATATTCGTTATGTTGCAAATCTATATGCAAAAGTGCAAAAAAAAATCATATTTTTGCAGTGATTGGGCTAAAAGTTGTACTTTTGTACCGAATAATTAGCAGATTAATATATTTTGTAATAAAAATAAGCGATAAATGAAAGTAGCAATTGTTGGCGCGAGCGGCGCTGTTGGACAAGAGTTCCTCCGCGTTCTCGCAGAAAGAAATTTTCCGCTTGACGACCTTGTGCTGTTCGGTTCAGAGCGTTCGGCAGGCCGGAAATATGTTTTTAAGGGAAAAGAGTATGAGGTAAAACTGCTTCAGCATAACGACGACTTCAAGGACGTGGACATAGCCTTCACGTCGGCCGGAGCCGGCACTTCAAAAGAGTTTGCCGCCGACATAACAAAGTATGGAGCCGTGATGATTGACAACTCGAGCGCGTTCCGCATGGATGACGACGTGCCTCTGGTTGTACCTGAGTGCAACGCCGAGGATGCCCTCAAGCGTCCGCGCGGCATCATTGCCAACCCTAACTGTACGACAATAATGATGGTTGTGGTTCTGCAGCCGCTCGAGCAGCTCAGCCACATACGCCGCATACACATAGCAAGCTACCAGAGCGCAAGCGGCGCGGGTGCTGCGGCTATGGCCGAACTGCAGCAGCAGTATAAGGAGATTATCGACGGCAAGCCCGTAACCGTGAGCAAGTTCCCCCATCAGCTGGCTTACAACGTAATTCCTCAGATAGACGTGTTCCAGCCCAACGGATACACCAAGGAGGAGATGAAGATGTTTAACGAGACACGCAAGATTATGCACAGCGACGTTAAGTGTTCTGCCATGTGCGTGCGTGTGTCATCGCTCCGTGCCCACTCTGAGTCAGTGTGGATCGAGACAGAGCGCCCCATCAGCGTTGAGGAGGCTCAGAAGGCTCTGGCCGCTGCTCCCGGCGTAACGCTCGAGGACGATCCCTCTAACCTGGTTTATCCCATGCCGCTCGACACAGCAGGCAAGGACGACGTATATGTTGGCCGTGTAAGAAAAGACCTGGCCGACGAGAACGGACTGACATTCTGGCTCAGCGGCGACCAGATACGCAAGGGCGCTGCGCTCAATGCCGTTCAGATAGCCGAATATCTGATAAAGGTAGGAAACGTGAAATAATTTTAATGTAGCATTCTGATAAACAGATTCAATGCCCGGACACGGCCTTAGCGGCTGTGCCGGGCATTGTCGTTTTCTTATGGCGGCAGCCTTGATTATTGTCCGTCTCGGGCTAATGGCAGACTATCGTTGACGCGTTTCTGATATACAGAGATAAGGCACGCCTGCCGTACGGATTGCAGCTATGCACATGTAGCAGGATGATGACGTAAGGATTGCCGGCAGAAAGGCTCCGGGCGATAAGTCTGCCGTCCGGTGATTTTTCGCCTTTCTGCGATGCTGTGAGGCAGAGTTTCCGCCATAGTATTGCAAGTCTGTCGGCATGTTGACAGCCTGATTGTAACGTGCTGAATATCAGCGGCTTTGTAAAAGGTGCCCTTTTAGAGCCTAAAAGACCGTCTTTTGCATCATGAAAGGCCACCTTTTGCAGGCTGATTTGCCGTCTTTTACATTTATGTATGATAACGGCCGTGAATCAGTACGGCATAACGTGCCCCTACAGCAGTATTATTCATGACGTTATTGTGCCTGCTGCGGCCCGGTCGGGTGGGGGCGTTATAGCCTGAAGATAGGGTCGTCTGTATGTGCAAATCATGAAGAATACGTTTATGTCTGTAAACCAGACGTTTACATGTTATGGCCGTTTACCCCTAAAATCTGCTGAAATACATTTCAAAACATTAACAATAACCGTAATTTAATCAAATAAAGATACCTGTTTAAGTAATTTTTTGTTAACTTTGTGTCGGTTTTGTATTATTTGAAGTCATAAGTTTAAGAGATTTTCAGCGTAAGTGAAAGTGACCGGCGCTATCAGTTTATATGTTCATGCCTGTACCTCGTTGTGCAGGCTGGCGGCCGTTTCGGCGGTTGCCGCCTTGCTGTGCATGTCGGTCATGTCGTGTTCAGACGACGGAAAGCGCGGCGATGAGCGCACGCCGGAGCACGAGGCGGCTCTGAAGAGTCTTGACGATTCGATATTCGTTAAGTCGGAATATGTCATGCGCACCATGCGTGAGGGCATGGCCAATGCAGCCGACAGCCTCGACTATTACGACTTCTACCTGCGCTGGCTGCGCTACAGAGTGTCGCTCGATTCGCCCGACACGATGAGGCTCAACTGGGACGGGCCGTTCGGATTTCTGAAGCGGCAGAAGCCCACGCCGCGCGTCAGGGGCATGATGGGCTTCTTATATAATGCCAAAGGCTCATATTATCACAAGTTTCATTACAATCCGCACGAGACAATAGATTTATATCATAAGTCGTACGAATGTATCATGGGCAGCGACATGGAGTATCGCCTGCCTGACGTATGCGCCAATCTCGGCGATGCCTACGTGGCAGTCAACGACATGCCGCATGCCGCCATGTGGTACAGACGGGCCCTTTATCTTTCTGACTCGCTGCGCCTGCCCAAGGAGACCAACGTTAGTCTGTATATGGGGCTTGGCCGTATATATCTCAATCTTGGCGACTTCAAGGAGGCTCTGCGCTGCTATCAGGTGTCCGACCGCAACTTCGGACTAATGCCGCTCAACCTGAAGCTCTACTTCCTTAACAACTACGGCAACTATTACTATTACGCCGAAGACTATCCGTCGGCCCTGGCCATATTCCTTAGGCTCAAGAAACTGCTTGAGCAGAGCCGCATGGAGCAGAGCTACGAGATGTATCTGTGCAAGGTAAACATGGCCGACGTATATCTCAATCTCGGCAACATGGCAGAGGCATACAAGTATCTCGACGAGGCAGAAACCTTCTTCGGCAGCATAAACGACGACATGGCGATATATTACTGCCACACGATACGCATAGGCCTTGCCCTGAAAAAAGGTGATGTCAATGAGGTCAGACGTATACTCGAGGCGGAAAATATCAACACCGTGGTTGACTTCAACCTTGTGAACATACGCCAGCGCTATCTGCGCGAGTATTATGCCAAGACCGGAAATTATAAGAAGGCATACGAAAACCTTATGGGGAGCATTGAGCGCAACGACTCGCTCAAGCATAACACCGCAAATATGCGTACGTCGGAAATCATGATGCGATACACGCAGGACACTCTGAAGCTGCATCATCAGATTGTGCTACAGGGCAAGGACGCCGACATACGCAGGGCGCGATGGGTGATGTATGTGGTGGCGCTGGCTGCCGTCATGCTGGTGTTGCTGTTCCTATATCTGCTGACATACATGCGCAAGCGCAGGCTGCAGACCTACATGCAGCTCATGCAGCTTAAGCTGGCCAATGCCCGCAGCCGCATATCGCCCCATTTCATCTTCAACGTGCTCAACAACAGCATATCAAAGACCGGAAGCCGTGACGCTGACGAACTGATGGCACTGACCAAGCTGATAAGGGCCAACCTGAAGATGTCTGACAAATATTACGTGTCGCTTAAGGAGGAACTGGGCTTTGTGCGCTATTATATCAGCGTGGAGCGCTCGTCCATAGGCGACGACTTCGAGTTCAGTGTCGAGGCGCCGCCGGATGATGTGCTCCAGAATGTCATGGTGCCGTCGATGTTCATACAGATACTCGTTGAGAATGCCATTAAGCACGGACTGAAAAGGCGAGCCGGACACAAGTCGCTCAGGGTAAGCGTGGTGATGGAAGGCTCACGCTGCAACATCGCCGTGACCGACAATGGCGCCGGGTTCGACATACGCCACAGCGACCCTAACTCAACGGGCACCGGACTCAAGGTGATAAGAAGTTCTATAAACATAATTAACCGTAACAACAAGCGCAAGATAAGATTAGGCATAAGAAACCTTACTGGCGATGACGGCAAGGTGGCCGGATGCGAGGTATCGCTGAGCTTGCCGCTTGGACTAAAAAATTCTTAGCATAGCAAACAACCGTATATTATGAACGCAATAATCGTAGACGACACTCAGGCGGCAATAGACAACCTGGTGGACAAGCTGCAGAAATATCCCGATGTGAGCGTCGTTGCCACTGCCGGAACAGGCGAGGAGGGTCTCGACATGATAATGAGACACAAGCCCGACCTGCTCTTTCTCGATGTTGAGCTTCCCGACATGACCGGCATAGAGTTTCTCTCGCAGTTTAACGATCTGGCCGAGTGGCCCTGCCATGTGGTGATATACACCGCCTATACTGACTATATGCTCCCGGCTTTCCGCAACAAGGCGTTCGACTTTCTGCTAAAACCTGTTGACGACAAGGAACTCGACACCGTGATAAGCCGCTTCTATGAGGAGCGCGACAGCGAGAAGGCCGCGGTGATAAAGGACGACAGCATCATAAAAAATGGCAACGACAAACTGCTGTTCTACACTAATACCGTTGACTTCCGTCTGGTTCAGATACGCGACATCTGCGTGTTTTCCTACGATCACGACACGCGGGTATGGATGGCGGTGGCTGCCGGATGCGACAAACCCATGCGCCTGAAGCGCAATGTCAACAAGGACGTGCTGCTCGGCATTGACAGCAGCTTCATACAGGTAAGCCAGAAATACATCATCAACATCAACTATCTTATGGAGGTGTGCGACAACATCTGCCGCTTTTATCCGCCGTTTGACAATATCGACTATGTCAAGGTGGGCCGCTTTTATCGCCGCAAACTTATCAAACGTTTCAGTGCGTTATAAGTCTGCCGGTCATGATAATGGGCCTTTTTATGGCGCATACAGTTCTTATGTCGGTTGTAAAATACTTGATGGGCGCAGTGAAACTTGGCCGGCATTGAATATTATAACCACCGGCCTGCATAGCAGATTTGTTGCAGACAACTAATGTTCGTAGATTGCAACTCATGTTTATGGTGGTCTATGCAAAAATAAAAAAGGCGTCTGACTTTTGGTCGGACGCCATTTTTTGTCTTATATTATCTTAGAAGTTAACTCCAACTCTGAAGAAGAAGTCGCCTGCTTTTCCGTCAATCTCATCAACAAGATTGCAGAAGCCGTATTCATATCCAACCTTAAACGACAGGAACTTATAGGCTGCTGCCACACCTCCCTGCCATCCGATGTCGAATGTGTTGGCGCTTTCCATGTCATCTTTTGCAACGAGGAAGCTTACATACGGACCGGTGAAGAGGCCAACCTTGGCGTCGCCGCCCTTAACGAAGTTCCACGCACCGTTTCCTTCGAGCTGTATGAAGCCCGGATCCCAGTCCTTGCATCCTTTAGTAACATAAGCAGCACCTACCGACCAGTCGAACGAGTTGTCAATTGGAGCTGTATAAGATACACCGATATTCAAAGCTTTAAATTCAGACTTCGTGTTGAAGTCGCCGTCAACGTCAGAAACGTTTCCACCCCACCATATTGTGATGTTCTTCTGTGCACTTGCGCCTATTGCAACTATTGCAAAAAGGGCTACCAATAAAATCTTTTTCATAGTCGATTCTTTTTTGGTTAATAATACTTGATTTAAAACTCTATGCCGCAAATATACGAATTCTTTTTTAATGACAAACACAAAATGTAAGTTAAATATACTTTTTTGTATCAAAATGTGCTTATACTGCCGTCTTATGGCTTATTTGGTCGAAAAATAGAGTGAAGAGAACGGAAATCAAGATGCCTTATCTCTACAAGTCGGCGTAGATAAAATGATGCAAATGTTCAGTCGGATACACGGGCGCAGGTCGTAAATAAACCATCAAATCCGCTTTTTTTTGTATATCGGGTGCCTATATCCAAGGGCAAGGCTGATAAACGGAAGTGTTGTTTTGGGTGATATATAAAAAATAAAAGAGGTAAAAAGTCGTTGAAGACATTTCACCTCTTTTTAATATCTGTGCGCCTGATAGGACTCGAACCTACACGTCGCGGGACACTAGATCCTAAGTCTAGCGCGTCTACCAATTCCGCCACAGGCGCAGACTTTTTTATGTTTTTGCTGTGGCATAAAATGTATGTTTTATGCATCACCTTTTAGCCTTTTCGCAAAAACTTTTGCAAAGGTACATCCTTTTTGTGTAAAAACCAAGGATATTTATGGGTTTTTGACTATTTTTTATTCTTCAGGTGTTCCTTTTCTTATGTATGTTGACGTTTTACCGATGTTTTGTCGCTTGCAATTATCCGGATTGAGGGGCCTATGTCTTTATATTATTGCCACAAGTGCGGTTTCCGCCGCGAGTGTTATCAGCAGCGTGGCCAGCTCTGTCCTGCGGCTTATCTTTACGGCTTTTCTCATGTCTTCAGTTGTAAGTTGCCGTTCGTTGTCGCCAATGTAGGGTTTGTAGAAATATTCGTTGAAGTAGGTGTGGCCTCCGCCGAAGCGGCAGTTTAGTATTCCTGCCAGGGCTGCTTCGGGATAGCCGCTGTTCGGACTTGCGTGCTTGCGTCCGTTTGTTGCAACAAACTTGAGCAGCGAAGGCCTTCCGGACATGAGCACCATGAGCAGCGCCGTGAGCCGTGCCGGCAGGAAGTTGGCAGCGTCGTCGGTGCGTGCCGCCATCATACCGAAGTCTTTATAGCGCTCGGTGCGGTAGCCTATCATCGAGTCGAGCGTGTTTATCATCTTATACGCCATCATGCCCGGCACGCCGAGAACTATGAGCCAGAACACCGGGGCGATTACTCCGTCGCTGAGATTTTCGGCAAGAGTTTCGAGTGCTGCTTTTCTTACCTCGTTATCGGTAAGTTGCGATGTGTTGCGTCCGACAATCCTCGACACTTGCTTGCGTCCGCAGTCGAGCGACCTGTCGAGCGCCTCGAACACGCCCTTCACTTCTTTTATCAGCGTCTGTCCGGCAAGACAATAGAATATCAGCAAGGCCTGGATGATGATGGCTGCCGTGTGCGACAGCATCTCGGCGAGCATGATTATCGCCGCCGTAACGGCAAAGGTGATTATAGTGAGCGAGATAGACATTGCGGCTCCCTTTGCTTTGCGGTGGTTGCCTTTGTTTAGCCGGCGTTCGCCTGCTGCTATGGTCTTGCCAAACCACACGACGGGGTGGGGCAGACGCTCTGGGTCGCCAAGCAGACGGTCGGCCGTCCATCCGGCTATTATTGATATTATAGGTGTCATTTTGTTCCTTATGCAGTAGAGTTATTTGTCTTGTTGTCTGTAACGGTCGTGACTCATAAAGTCTTTTATCGCCATTACGAGCATGTCGTTTTCGGTGCGTGTCTGTGCCGCCACCCTGAAATATGAGCTGTCGAGCCCTTCGAAGTTAGACGCGTCGCGTATCAGTATGCCGTAGCTGTTCACCAAAAACTCCTTCAGGTCGGCTGCCTTGCGCCCCTTAAGGCTTGCGAGCATAAAGTTTGTCATCGTCGGTCTGACGCTCACTCCGTCGATCTTGTTCAGTTCGTTTCTCAGTCTCTGCGCCTCGTCGAGCAGGCCGCCGACATCAGATATCGCCTTCTCTTTGTTTTGTATGAGGTAAAGTCCCGCCTCGATGGCCAGTGCGTTTACGCTCCACGGATGGCGCAGGGCCTTCAGCCGGCTGATTAGCTGCGGCGCTGCCGTTACGTATCCGAGCCGCAGTCCGGGTATGCAGAACTGCTTTGTCATGGAGTGTATCAGGATTATGTTGCCAGCGTCGGCAGCCTCGCGGTCAGAAATCAGCTTGAGGGTGGTGTAGTGTTCATAGCTCTGGTCTATCACGAAGATGTCGTCCTTGCTTTCTGCGGCGATGTTCAGCAGTTCTTTTCCGCCGATAACGGTGCCCGTAGGGTTGTTCGGGTTGCACATCCAGTGAGTTGCCTTTCCTATGTATCCGCTTTCGCTGCTCATGGTCTTGCCTCCGGCCATCCTGCATGCGTCGGCATATTCGCTGAATGTCGGCATGCTGATCAGATTGATGCCGCTGGCGGCAAGTTTCTCGTTAGTGAGCCTTGCCGCCAGGTAGATGGCTTCGGTTGCTCCGTTGGTAACCATAATCTCGTTCGCCTCTATGCCACATTCTTCAGCCAGAGCCTTTTCGAGCGAGTAAGGTTCAGGCTCGGGATAGCTGCCTATTACGTCCATGCGGCCGGCCAGATACTTTTTCAGACCGCTCAGGTCGGCGTGCGAGTAGATGTTAGAGCTGAAGTTCGACTTCACCTCCACATTATATTTATATAGGTCGTCTCCGTGTCCGTTAATCATCGTTGTCGTTTTGCAGAATTTCGTAAACCAGTTTCATGTCCACGTTGCGGCGTATCAGGTCAGCCAGTTTGTCGTATTGTTCGTCTTTAAACTCTTTCCAGTTGTCCGTTTCGCTCTTTGAGTGTTCCTCCTGTGTGTAGGGACTCAGCAGAAAGTCAACAAATCCGCTGTTGTCCAATATGCCGTGGATATAAGTTCCCATGCACCTTTCGCCTGCGATGCATCCGTCGTGCGTGCCGTCCTGCCGTGTGCAAAGCGGCCTTATGCTGCTGCCGCTGTCGGCCTCGGTGCGCCCGTTGTGTATCTCGTAGCCCTCCATGTCGCAGCTGTCGCTGCCGTTGAGGCCGAATCTTACCTGTTTTGTCGTCTTCTCGCGGTTCATCACGGTGTGCATGGGCAGCAGTCCCAGTCCGGGCATGCCGCTTATGCTGCCCTCAATGCCTTCGGGGTCGCTTATCATCGTGCCCATCATCTGGTAGCCGCCGCAGATGCCCACAACGGTCTTTCCGCTTTCGGCAGCCTTGATTATGGCCTGTGCCATGCCGCTCTTGCGCAGAAGGCTGAGGTCGGCCAGGGTGCTCTTGCTGCCCGGAATTATTATTATGTCGGCCTTGCTTATGTCTTCGGCATTGTCGGCATAATATAGGTTTACACGACTGTCGCGCTCAAGCATGTTGAAGTCGGTGAAGTTGCTTATGTGGCGCAGCAGCACCACTGCCACGCTCACCTTGCCGTTGCCGGCTGCATGGCGTGCCTTCGACGCCAGCTGCAGGTTGTCTTCCTCCTCTACGAAGATGTCCTTGAAGTAGGGCAGCACACCAATGACGGGCACTCCGCACAGTTCCTCAATCATCTTGACTCCCGGTTCAAACAGTCTGATGTCGCCTCTGAACTTGTTTATCAGTATGCCCTTTATGCGCTTGCGCTCTTCCGGGCGCTGAAGCATCACCGAGCCGTAGGCACTGGCGAACACCCCGCCGCGGTCGATGTCGGCAACGAGTATTACGTCGGCTCCTGCATACATTGCCATCGGCATGTTCACGAGGTCTGTCTCGCGCAGGTTAATCTCCGATATGCTTCCTGCACCCTCCATGACAACAGGATTGTAGCGGCTGTTGAGTCTGTCGAATGCGGCGTTCACCTCGTTGCGCAGCACGTCGCGCCCCTTGGGGTTGAAGTAGCTGTAGGCGTCGCGGTTGCCTATTGGCCGTCCGTTGAGCACCACCTGACACGTTTTGTCGGTCTGCGGTTTCAGCAGCAGCGGGTTCATGTCCGTATGCGGACTGAGTCCTGCCGCCTCGGCCTGCACGGCCTGCGCCCTTCCTATCTCCAGTCCGTCGGGCGTGGCATAAGAGTTGAGCGCCATGTTCTGCGCCTTAAATGGTGCCGGACAGTATCCGTCCTGTTTGAATATGCGGCAGAAACCGGCCGCCACCACGCTCTTGCCGACGTCGCTGCCTGTTCCTGCGAACATTATGGGGTGAAGTTTCTTCATTTTTACTTTCTTTAAGTAAGATTTTATCTATGTTCCGAAATGCAAAGTTACGGATAAAAATCAGAACATAGCATAGTGTATGTTTTTTTGTGTAAATAAGTAGTTTACAAAAGTTATTTTTTGGTAAAAAAAATATACAGGGACCTTAAAATTATGGCATTTAAAGTTGTTTGGATAAAATGTTTTAATTATATTTGCAAAGCATTCTTGCGTATGCAGGTTATTAAATAAGGTCTGTGTTTGATAAGGATGTGCATGTATTAGAAAGGCGTTTGCTTTGACGCTTTGTTCTTGACACACTGGAATCTCGCAAATTCGAAGTATCAGTCAAGACATGGCGAGGCAGATGGTCACGGGATGTGTGCAAAAGAACATTCCTATATTGCCTTTGTATCTTGGCTATTTTGCCGGGGCAAGGGCAAGTAGGGATGTTATGTTCATATCAGCGTGGAACTGCACGTCATCTGTTCTGCTGATATGGGCAATGCGAGAGCCTCAGTGTGTGGGACGGCTGGCGGGCAAGTTTTCCACGCTTTTTTCTGTATATTGCAATTGACTAATAATTGAGAATTTGATAATTTTGTGCTTATTGGAAAGCGGGCACAGTGATATGCCGCACAGTTGGCATGGTATTAACTTATGCAGACTAAATTACGTTTTATTGTTTATGGTGAGTTGTATGTTGTTGACCTTAACCAGACGATGTATTTTAAGGCAGACGATCATTATACTCATATATATTATTCATCAGGTACGCATTTTATGATACCTTTCGGGCTTTCAAAAGTGGAGGACGCTATACATGAAAAACAGCAGTTTCGTAAGCGATTTGTAAGACTGGGCAGAACATATATTGTAAACATAGGATATGTGTTTCATGTAAATGCAATAAAGCAAGTTTTGCTGGTTTCTGACAGTCATGGGGTTAATCATACGATACATTTGCCTAAACCGGTATTGCGTACGTTAATGGGACTGCTGGATGAGGCCGTATCTCAGGCGGACAGATAAAATTATTGCGGGAATTAACACAGGCACAGAAATTAATCTATTAAAACGGAATGATGAGAACTCTGATTGAACATAGTTTGGCACATGAAAGCCAAGTATGAAATATACATCTCTAATTAAGGTGTATTGTTGTGGTTGGTTTATGCTAGTTTTAAGCGTATTCTGCACCGGGAAAATGCAGTATTTTGGGTGGCAACGGCAAACGGTTTGTTTGCTGCTGAAAAACGGGCTGTTTTCTCATAAAAAGTGGCCCGTTAACTACACGTAAATGATAGGTTAATGATTTGAAACCTTTAAGTCTGGTTTTGCTTTCAATCTGTGTCCGGTATAAAGTCGTATTGGCGGATTTTTAACGGAAGGCATATGTTCTGCTTGCAGTTTTTATGGGATGGGCGGTCTTTGCTTCTTGCGGATTAAACTATATGGCTGTCCGGACAAAAAAATCAATACTTTGATGTGCCTTGCCTGTAACATAAGTGCTTATTGCCAACCGCTGTGTATGCCCAATGTTCATGTCGAATAGTCATTCTTGTCGTTTACTGAGAATTTTGGGTTTAAGTGTCAGAATTTTTCTGTATCCTTGTCTGTTTCGTGTAGGCAGGGCAAGGCTCTTTTAACATAATTCGATGTATGCAGAATCATTGTTTTTATATAACATCTCAGAGCGTCTGAGGTGGCTGCAAAGTGCTGTTGTATATTCTTTGATAAATTGCTCCATTTCGCTGATATGTTGTTTATGGAAGTAAATTCACGAAAAGAATGGCAGGGTTCACGAATAACACGGCTTTATAATGCCATGCCTGCATAAAATGTGTTTAATTTTGTCTGCAAATGTATGCATACACATATATAAATAAGGTGTGCATGGTGATACTGAAACATAAATTATAAAATAAACTTTAATTTTAAAAACGCTGAATTATGAGAAAAAATGTACTGGTTTCTCTTCTCGCTGTGACCTCGGCTTCAACTATGCCGGCATGGGCCAATGCGGATGTAGATCAGATTAAGACAGATGCTGCAACCGACTGGGAAGGTGCGTCTGACTTGGAAATTGAGAGCGGACTGATTGTTTCTCCGTCTGGTGCAACAGTCACGCAGAATATCGGAAAGCTGTATCCCGGAACATATACGCTTACAGCCGGAACTAATGAGAATGCTAAGATTTTGATAGACGGCAAGGAACTTGCGGCTAACGGCCAGTTCAAGGTTGATGCTGTTAAGGATGTAACCATCAGCATTGAGAGCAAAGATGGAAGCCAGTATAAAGTAGGCGGATTCAAACTGACACTGGTCTATAACTTTGCAAATGCCAAGAGCGTGCTCACATCAATGCTTAGTGAGGCTACTTCTAAGATTTATACAAAAGATGAGGCCGGCAAGGCTCTTCTGCAGAAAGCCAGCTCACTGGCAACTAAGGTGGCTGCCATTGCTGACGACAAAGAAGACTCTTATGCTAAATATATAGAGTATGGCCTTTATGCCGAGACTCTTGAAGAATCTGCAATTTACAACGAAATAGCAGAATTCAGCAAGGATGTTGACGCTCAGGCAAACAACTCTTCTGCTTTTGCTGAGGCTAAGAAGGTTTATGAAGCACAGACAACAGCTCTTGCTACAGCTAAGGCCGCTGTTGATGCAATAACTGATGCTGACGAGAAAGCATATGTTGAGGCAATGACAAAAGGTGCTTACGACACTATCAGCGAAGAGATTGAAAAATATAAAACTGAAGCCGATGCCGCATATGCAAAAGGTACTGCCGGCGTAAAGTTTACGACAGAATATAACAACAAATTTGTAACAAAGATAAATGGTCTTATATCAGACTATTCTGATGCGATAGAATCAGCTCAAGCTGATCATGCCGCTTATGTAGAGGTGGGTGAGGCTATTGCAACAATCAAGACTCTTTATACCGAATCTCAGCAGGAAATCTATAGCGGCCTGCAGGGTGACGATACTCATCCTGATGTCTATGAGGCACTGCGCACAAAGGCACAGACAGAGCTTAACGCCGTTTATGTAAATATCATTACCGTTGAGAAGGCTAACGGAACAGATGAGAATCATGCCGGTGCGGCAACTGCAAAAGAAGAAAATCTTGCCAAACTTGCAGAATATACAGCTTCAATCAACGAGCTGAAGACAACTTATGTTGACAAGGCAAATGCCCTTAAAGAAGCCTATACAAAAGCTAAGGCAGACTTGAAAGGCCTGCAAGACCGTCTTGACGCTTTGAAGAAAACTCCGGGCGTAGGCGACAATGCTGAGTTTGCAGAGACAATCAGCGAGATACAGGCATCTATCGACGCATTTAGCAGCACAATAGAGGCTGATAATAAGGAAAATACAATCGACAGCAAGGATTACTCAGAAACAGTAAGCAAGATAAGCATAGCTATCGATGAGCTTACAAGCGGTTCGCAAGGTGCTGTTGACAACTATAACGCTTGGGTTGCTGTTACAGAACTTCTGAAAGGCAAACAGGGCGAATATGACGAGGCAAAGAAAGCCGTAAATGCGTTGGTATCAACAGACAAGGTGTATGTTGTAAGCGGAAAATATGCAACAGAAGAAGCTGCTATCCAGAAGAGCATAGATGGCTTTAAATCAGGTGCTGAGACTGCTTTGAAAGAAGGAACGTGCGTTGACTATCAGACCGAAAACGCATCAGCAATCAACGAAATATCTACGACTGTTGCTGCATATCAGCAAGCTGCTAAGGATGCCCTTGACGCATACGAGATTATTGTTGGTGAGGTTGCAAACTGTAATATGGCCATCGCTTACCTTGAAGAGAAAGTTACCAACCGTTCGGTATATGTATATGCTGAATCTACAGACCAGAAAAAAGTAACTTATGGCGATAAGATCGACGGCTTCAAGGCTACTATAAAAGAGATAACAACTGATAAGGATGAAGCCCTCGACCTTGAAGGCAAAGAACATAGTGATAAGCTTATTGAAGTAGCTGACGAGGCATACACCGCAAAAGTTGAAATTGAAGGTAAAGCCGAAACTTTGGTTAATTCTTATGATACCGATAAAGCTAAGTATGATGAGGATGTGGTAAGCATTGCGTTGGAGAAACTTCTTGCGCAGGCAACAACTCTTGTTGAGGGAGCTTATGGTAAGATTAATGCCTATAGTTGGAGCCAGGAAGAACTCGGACTTTCACACGGCGATATCAATAATAAGAAGGCTGCCATCGAAGCAGAGCTTAGAGATCAGGAAAGTAAGATTGAAGGCGCAAAAACAGAGTCTGATAAGGCTGCTGCAATGGCAGTGCTTACAAGTGTGACGACAGAAGTAAGCAAAATAAATACCAAGATTGACGAACTGATAAAAGAGGCTGACGGAGTAAAAGAAAAGGTTCAGGCCAATAAAGATGCCAAGACAGCAGCCGACAAAGTTATTAACGGCATAGTGACACAGCTTCTTGGAAACCGCAGCACGATCAAAGGCGTAGAAGAGTTGAACGAGGATGCTTCAAGAGCAGACGAGTTTACTGCTATGGTAAATGAGCTGAATGGCAAAATTGATGAGCAGCGTCAGGCCGTTAATGATGCAGATGCTACAGAGACACTTGTTGCTTCATGGGCTGACAGTGAAGATGAAGAGGGCAATAAGGTTGAAGGCATTGAGAGCAAGCTGAATGCGATATCTGCTGATGTTGAGGCAGCACGCGAAGCTGCTCAGGCTTCTACGGCCAACTATAAGGCTTATACCGAGATACAGAAGACAATCGCTGATCTTGATATCGATGCTAATATAACAAAGGCAACAGATGCAGTAGCTGCCGTTGAAGGTATAAATGCTGAGGCAAAGGCTTATTATGACGGTTTAATCAGCGGCTACAGCGATAATCTCGCAACTTTGAAGCAGAAAGCTCTTGACGCTTATTCTGGTGAAGACCGCAACTGCGCAGAGATTTCAGCAACGATTATAGCACAACTCAAAAACCTTAATACCCTTATTAAGGCCGTTGGCACTGATGCAAAGAATAACCAGACAACATACGAGGAGCAGGTTGCAGAGTATAAAAAGACAAACGAATATTGGTCTGAAACTTATTACAAGATTTCAACCGGCGACCAGACAAGTATCGTTCAGGAATACCTTAAGCAGCTCACAGAGCAGCAGACAGCTCTTACAGAACTGAATGCACAGATGCTGAAGAATTACAATGAAGGTAAATCGGTTGCTGAGAATGAGAATGTATTGGCGAAACTGAATGAGATTAAGACTACTGTTAAGGCTATTGCCGACACTCAGGAAGAAGGCTATAATGCAGCTGTTGCAGCAGACAACAAGGCACGCTATGACGCGTTTACTGCTACTGTGAAGGATGCAAGAAATACTTATAATGAGGCCCTCACCACAATAGCTAAGTTCAGTGCCCTTACAAATTCTGAACTTGTATCAGTTGCAAATGAAGCTGTAACTACAGCTAATGCTGCAATCAATGGTATACTTACAGACCTTCGTGTACTTGAAAGTAATGTTTCAGAAGAATATCTGGCAACTGTAAGTCCGGCAATATTCGATGCTGCTGAGTCTCATAAGGCAGAGGCTGAAACTTATATTACAAAGATAAATGATGCTGTAGCTGCACTTGATAACGCTGTAAGCACCGTTGCCAAGAGTGTGTTCAGTAACAACTTTGCTTTGGCAAACGCTAAGTTGGATGCAGCAATTACAGAATTGACAGATGCCGGTTATAATTCTGATGTTATAGCAAAATCATTCTCTGATGTAAGAAAGATTGTTGCAGATGCAAATAAAGATTTTGCCGACAAGTATTTTGCTTTATCTGTTGATGCTCATCTTAACGCTTTCGCCACTATCGACGAACTGCTTGTTGCAGGTAAGGAAGATGCTGCACAGCGTGAATGGACAGTTGTTATTACAGCTATCGACGAGCAGGTGGCTAAAGAAAGCGCCGACCTTGAAACTTTTGAATATATCGGCGATACAGACGGAACAAAAAAGCAGCAGATAATTGATAGTTATGATGCACTTGTTGAGGCTACTGTTACTGCTGCTAAGAATGCATATACAGAAGTAGAAAAGGGCAATTTGTATGCAAGTCTGCCGTCAATAAAGGCTTTGCTTGCTCCGTTTGAAAGCAGTACAATTTATTCTGACGCAAAGGCTGCATCACAGGATCAGGTTGCCAATAAAGAGGCTTACAATGCAATGAAGGCTGCTCTCGGTGAACTTCAGGCAAGTTTTGAAGCTGCAGCGGAATTTGTAAATGGCTATGTAATTACAGTTGATTGCGGTGAGGTAACAGCTCAGAATCTTTTAAACACACAGCAGTCAATCATTGATCGTAAGTTGTCATCAGGCGGATGTGTTGACTACTATGATGACGGTGAGGGAGCATTTGAGACAAATTGTGCTGGCATAGAAGCTGCAATAGCATCTATTTATGTCACTGCAAATGATAGAGAAAGTCTTAGACTTGCAGATGAGATAGTTTCGCTCAAGGGTGATCAGAACAAAGCTGCCGCAGCTGTAGAAGGTACAGACAAGGTTGCCGAGGTAGATGCTTATATCGAAAAGATAAACTCTATGGCTGAAGAACTTGAAGATATGGAAACAGATGCTGACTTCATCGCTCTCGATGAGAAAGACAAGCAGCCTAAGTATCTTGAGTTTGAGACAAAGATTGCCACAATGCGTGCCGAACTTGCTGCATATTACGATGCAAATCTTGCTGCTACAACAATAGAAACTCTTAACTCTGCTTTAGCCGAGGTAGAGAGCAAGTATAATGCCGAGGTTGAGGTTCTTAACGGATGCCATACAAATGTAATCGCTGATTACGCTGAGGCTCTCGCTGCCGTTAAGACTTCTATCGACAATATGAGTGCCGAAATAGCCAAGTATGCTGAGGCCGGCTCAATATTGTTCTATGAAGGCAAACTCTCTACCGGCATAGCAGCTGTTGAGGCAGAGTTGGCTAAGCTCACACAGGATATTGCTGATGCTCAGAAACCATATACAATCAACGATGCGAAATATGTAGAGCTTACATCAGAGCTCGACAAGCTGGAGGCAAGCCTCGATGCTGTTGTTGAGAAGATTAGCAATTACGAATTCTTCGATATAAAACAATATCAATATTATATTGAAGATGTTAGAGGCGTAATTGATTATGACCGTCAGATACTTGAGGAAACCAATGCAGCGTTCTCTTTGACAGAAAATAGTGAGAATGTAAACAAGTCCCTTGTTGAATTATGTATTGCAGATTTAGATAAATATGCAACATATGATGAGCTTGAGCAGCGTATTTATAATAGTAATGAGAACAAGTCTGGCTTGTTGGCTCTTTATAATAAGGTTTCGAATATTATAAACACAAGCAAGTATACAGAGGAAAACGGAGATGAACTTAGAGCTGAACGTCTTCGTCTCAATAGATTAATAGGATTGCTTTATACTTATAATTCAGATGCATATAATAATGGTACTGTAAATCAAGACCTTGACGGAAATCCGTTGCTCGATGAAGAAACCGGAGTTCAGGGCGTGGCTATCGACTATATGACAGAGGCCGTTCCTGCCGTATGGGAGCGTTATGGCGAGCTGACAGAGCAGCTTAACAGCCTGAAGGCAGATGCCGAAGGTTATGCTTATATCCTTGGCGACGTTAACCGCGACGGTTCGGTACTGGTAGACGACTATACTCAGATTCTGAACTATGTTCTTGAGGTTGAGACGGTAGATGAAGGCTCAATGGAATATCTTGCAGCTGATGTAAACGAGGATGGCAACATAAATATCGGTGACGTTACAGCTGTTACAAATGCTATTCTCGGCAACAATAATACAGGCCTGAGAGCAGTGGCACGCTATGAGGCAGCTCAGCAGGGTGCTGCAGGTAGCCTCGAACTTGCTACAGAAAGTAATGGTGACGTGACACGTGTGGCTGTCAGGATTAATGGTTCTGCTGCATATGTAGGCGCACAGATGGACATCAAGCTCCCGGCAGGTGTAACACTGCTCAGCGCTACATCCGGCAGCAGCGAGCACAACCTCTATCAGAACACATTGGCCGACGGCACACAGCGTGTGGTTGTAAGCTCTATGCAGAACAGCGCGCTCGGCACCAACGGCGAGGCTGTTGTATTGCTCGAACTTGCTGGCAAGGTTGACGGCAACATAAGCATCGCTAACGTGTTTGCTTCTGATGCAAGAGGTATTGCCTACAGCATCGACGGCACAGGCGAGGGCACAACAGGTATCGGCGGTGTTGACGCAGACAAGAGTCTGAAGGATAAGATCTACTCTGTAGGCGGTCAGGTGATGAAGACTCTGAAGAAGGGTGTTAACATCCTGCGTGGCTCAGACGGTTCAACCAAAAAAGTGCTTCGCAAATAATCGAGACCCTGAAAGTTAGATAGAATTATACTCTTATGGACATGAAGGCGTGGCGTCACGTAGGCTGTCACGCCTTCTGTTTAAGGAAAATAATTTCAAGAAACCATTTAGTTTAAAAATTGAGTATGATAAAAACAAACATTCTTAAATGTCACTTTGCCTCACGGCTGATTATGGCATGCCTTATGGCGGTTGGCTCTTTTGCTTGCGCATTGGCCGACAACAAGGTGACGATAGAGAGCTTCAACGTAAAGCCAGGCGAGGAAAAGACTGTTGCTGTATGTCTTGACAACAGCGACAGGATTACTGCTTTGCAGATGGATATAGCCCTTCCCGATGGTATCGTTTATGTAGCCAACAGTCTGACACGCGATGAAGTACGTCTTGACCGCGACTACCATTCTCTTTTTATGAGCACTCTTTCTGACGGCAATCTCCGTTTGCTTATTGTTCCTTCAGACACTGTCTCTATTTTTGGCGACAGCGGTGCCGTAGCTTATTTTAAGGTTAAGGCTGAAAACAGTTTTGTAAAAGCCGGTGAAATAGACTTCACAAACATCCTTGGCAGCAGCCACGAAAAAGGTGAAGACGGCTATACAAAGAGTTTCCCCATGGCTGACTTTAGCGCAGATGTAGCTCCTTATGTAGGAAAACTTTATACAGCTGCTGACACATTGGCTATAAAGACCGACGGAACATCAAAGAAGGTAAGCCTTGTGCTCGACAACTTTATTAACGTAAGAGGCATGCAGGCTCTGATAACTTTGCCTCAAGGACTTTCGTTTGAAGTTAAAGACAACGGTAAACCGAAGTTTGAGTATGGCAGCCGTCTGCCTCAGAATGCTACTATAAGCTCTAACATGACATCTGACGGCAAATTGAAGATTGCTGTTGCTGGTATGACAACAGAGAATTTTGCCGGAACAACAGGTGAGGTGCTGGCTTTCTATGTTAAGGCTGACGAAACATTGGCGCTGAAATCTGATCTTGTGATAAATGATGTCATTGTTTCTAACGAGAACGGTAATGCTTTCGGCCTATATGACGAAGTGAAACTTAGCGTTACAAACTCTTATCTTGCACATTATACTCCGGCAAAGGCATTGGTAGATTCATTGCGTAATTTGTACAACGAGGCAGTTGACAGCATTGCCGTAAATGCCGCTAACGTTAAGGATAACGAAGACATTCTTGCCGCTGAAGCTGCAATAGTAGCAAAGATTGATAGTTTGCAGAAGGTTGTAGATGACTCTTATGCCAATGAAACTTTGGCCGAAGGTCTTGCTGATGTTCAGGCCGGAGCCGATGATATAGCTACATCGATAAAAGCTCTTGTTGAAAATGCTTTGGCTGCCCAGGCTGGCAAGGAAGCTGTAAACGAAGAGGCGTACAAGCGTCTGACCGCTCAAATAACTTCACTTCAGACAGAACTCGATGCCGCAAAGGAAACAATCAATACCGAGTGTAAGGACGTTGCCTCTCAGTTTACTGAAGTAATCGACAGCATCCAGACTCGCATCACAGCAATCTCCGACAGCGTTAAGACAGCTTATGAGGCTGTAGAGCTTACAGCAGAAAGCACAATCGATTCATTGTCAGTAAAGGCATCTATCGCCCAGCTTCTTGTAGACGCCAAAGCTGCTCAGGCTGTTGTAACCGCCAATGAGGCAGCCTATAACCGTCTGACAGCTGAGATAGCTTCACTTCAGACAGAACTCGATGCCGCAAAGGAAACAATCAATACTGAGTGTAAAGATGTTGTCTCTCAGTTTACAGAAGTGATCGACAGCATCCAGACTCGCATCACGGAAATCTCCGACAGCGTTAAGGCTGCTTATGAGGCAGGTGAACTTACTGCAGAGAGTACAATTGATTCTCAGTCAGTGAAAGACTCTATCGAAAAACTCCTTTCTGATGCCAAGGCTGCTCAGGCTGTGGTTGATGCCAATGAGGCTGCTTATGCCCGTCTGACAGAAGAACTTGAGGCCCTTCAGGCAGAACTCGATTCCGCTGAAGAGACTGTCAATACCGAGTGTAAGGACGTAGCTGATCAGTTTGTTGATGACATTAAGGCCATTCAGGATGAAATCGATGAAATTTCGGAGAAAGTAGAAAGTGATTATGAGGCTGTTAAGCTTACAGAAGAAAGCACGATCGACTCTCAGACTGTAAAAGATGCTATTGCAAATCTCCTTGCAGATGCTGAAAAGGCTCAGAAAGAGTATGAAGAGGCAACCGGAATTTATGGAATAACAATCGATGATATACAGAACGGTGATGTTGAAGTATATGATATTACCGGAAAGAAACTTAACTCATTGGTTAGAGGAAAATTGAATATTGTGAAATATTCGAATGGTAAGATCTATAAAATACAAGTTAAGTAGAATGCAGGTAAATTGTTATTCGACGTGAGTCGCGTAACATTAAAATTCAGATTGCAGCACGGCAGGGCTTTTCCCTGCCGTGTATTTTTTGTTTTCAAGTCTATACCTGTTTTACTTCTTCTTACAGCATTCGGTTTTGCTGCAATTTTTGCAGTCTTGTTTGCATCCTGTCTGTTGCTTGTCGCAGCAGTTCTGTTTCTTCTCACAGTTTGCCTGTTGTTTGCTGCAGTCCGCCTGTGCCTTGTCGCAGCAATTCTGTTTTTGTCCGCAACTTGCTTGCTGCTTCTCGCAGCAAGTTTGCTTCTTGTCGCAGCCGGTCTTAACGGTAGCCGTATATCCGATTTTCTCAAAGCCCTTAATCAGTTTTTCGGGCGTTGTCTTGTCGGCGTCGTAGGTCAGTGTAACCTCCTGCCGACTGATGTTTGTCTCAATTGCCTTTATGCCCTTCTCGAAGCGCATGTTGCTCTTAATCTTGTTCTCGCATGCCTCGCAGTGCATCTGCGGATTTGTGGTTACGATGATGGTCTTGATGTCTTTGGCAAAACTTGTGATAGCGCACAGCGCCAATGTCAATAATAAAAAATGTCGTTTCATAAATTTCTGTTTTATCTGTTTGGTTTTATTTTTTGTATGATAATTTGTCTGTACTTTGTTCGGCTTACTACATCCTTCCGATGTTTATCCTCACTCCGGCATAGAACATGCGGCCGTGCACGGGGCCCCATACAAGCGTAGGCTCGAAGCCCGTGCCCCATGGATTGTCGGCACCGTAGATAGATGTTTTCTGGGTGAAGCCGGTAAGGTTTTCGCCTCCGACGTATACCGACCAGTGGCGGAACCAGCGCGTTATCTGTGCGCTGAGCTGCTCGTATGAGCCGAAGCGCTTGTTCCACGACATTGTGCCGTCCGGCAGTTCGTAAGGATCGGGCATCCGTCCGCCGCCGTTGAGCTGCAGCGTGGCGTCAAACTGCCACAGGCCGAGCGGCGTCTTGTATGATGCCGTGATAAGTCCCTTGTATTTGCTTGTCAGCGGTTTTTCGAGCAGTCGGCCGCCGTAGGTGGCCTTCACGTCGTTCAGACGGTAGGCTGCCGTGAGCGTCATGCCCTTGAATATGGGGTAGGTGGCGTCTATCTGCAGTGTGTGCGAATACGACTTGCCGTTCAGGTTGCCTATGTGTATCACGCCCGAGTCGGTGTCATAGTCGGTTACGGCCTGCGCCATGAAGCGTGTGTAGTAGTATTCGGCGTTGAGCTTCAGCGTCTCGCCCAGCAGCGGAATGTTCAGTGCGGCACTCGCCCCGTAGTTCCATGCCTCCTCCTGCTCAAGGTCGTCTATCACGAGCCGGCGTCCGCTCGCCAGCAGATAGTTGTTTTCGGCCAGGGCGTGAGGTGTGCGGTAGCCCTTGCCTGCTGAGAGGCGCAGCGTAAGTATGTCGGTGGGCATGTATTTCAGGTGCAGGCGCGGCGTTACGAATGTGCCGTACACCGAACTGTGGTCGGCTCTTATGCCCGCCATGGCTGTCAGCCGGTGGTCGAGGTTGAATGTATATTGGGCATATATGCCGGGCACGGTCTCCTTCTCGTTCATCCTTACGGGCGATGCCTCCTTGTCGTTCACCATGCGCACGGTCTGTCCCAGATAGTCGTGGTTGAGGCTCAGTCCGGCCGACAGGTTGTGCATCTTTGTGAAGTTGGTCTCAAACACCAGCGACGCATACACGTTCTTCTCGTTCACGTCATACGTCTTGTGTCCGTATCCGGCGTCGAGCATGTGCATCGAGCCCGATGCCATGAGGGCTATGTTGGTGCCCTTGTGGCGGTCTATGATGAAGGCGTGCTTCATGTAGGCCTCATACCGCTCCGTGTCGAGCCCTATCCTGAACAGTTCGGCGCCGTCGTTGCCGCGGTGGCCTGTCTGTCCGCCGTTGCGGTGCTCTTTCAGTGCGCCTATGCCTCCGTGGAATATATACTTTTCTCCTGCCCAGAGCCATCTGTTCTGCAGGTTATACTGTTCCACTTTCGGCTTGTCGTAGAAGCCGTCGCCGTTGTCGTCGTGATTCTCAAAGCTGTTCTCGTAGTGCATCAGCACCTCCGTGCTCAGCTGCTTGTTTATGTGCAGGTTGGCATCGGCGTTGGCCTCTATGCGGCTCTTTGTGTCGCCGAAGAGGTTTACCTCTATGCCCTCTTCGTCCTCTGGTTTCTTGTAGTCTACGTTTATCTGTCCTGTTATGGCCTCGTAGCCGTTCTTCACCGACGCAGCACCCTTAGACACCTGTATGCCCTTCATCCAAGGGCCGGGCACGTAGCCCAGCGCATAGGGCGCTGCCGCACCGCGGAAGTTGGGCATGTTTTCGGTCATCATCTGCACGTAGGTGCCGGCCAGTCCCAGCAGTTTTATCTGCCTTGCGCCCGTCGTGGCGTCGTTGTAGCTCACGTCTACGGCAGGGTTTGTGGTGAAGCTCTCGCCAAGATTGCAGCATGCCGCGCGGAACAGCTCCTCGCGGTTCAGGTTGAATCCGTTTACGGCTCCGCCCATACGTGTCGTTCCGGCGCGGCGCGCCACCACAGCCACCTCGCCCAGCGAGCTTTCGCGGTGTATGCTGTCGTTATGGCTTATGCTGTCTGTGGCCAGTGAGGCCGTGCCGTTGCCGGCGCATATTGTGGTGCAGGCAGCCAGAGCGGCTCCTGCAGCAGTAAGTCTTATGTTCATCTGTAAATCTTGCTTTTATCCGTTTTTTATTGTTCTTTAGTTTTCGGCTGCGTGCTGTCTGTGCCTCAGCCGTTATGTCTTTGTCTCCCCGTCGTGCCTTGGTGCAGCCTCGTTGCTGCTGAGGCTTCGGCCAAGCATGATATGGTCAGGCGCGCATGCTTGGGCGCCTGACTTAAGGGTAAGTAAAAAATATTATGATAAAAAACAGGATAAAATCAGATTATCAGCACTCTTAACATGGCCAGATATAGCCGTGGCGGAGCGTGCAGCAGTCTTTGTGCATACCGGCTGATGAGATATGCTGAAGCGGGCGCCTGACAATATGAGGCAATGCTGTATGGCGGCAGCATCGTGGCCTGAGCGTCAGGCACGCTTGCCGGCTTTTGCAGCCCCGTGGTTGTCGGCCACAGCTTCATCACCACCGTTTCGGCACACGACTTGGCTTCCATGTGCAGCCTGTCGCACTGCCGGCAGCATGTGATGCGGCATTCGGTCTGCACCGTGTTGCCCTTGCAGCAGCATTTCACAATCACAAAACCAGCTCCGCCGGCCACCATCATCAGTGACAGCAGCATGCATATCAGTATGTTGCCTTGGCGTTTCATCATTTCTTTTGTGCGTTATGTGACAGTGTTAAACAAGCCGGGATGTTGCATCAGCCCTTGCTGCGTTAATGAAAATTTTTTGTGCAAATATATAGCATGAGCCTTACAATGCAAAGCAAATTAATTTTTTTTATAAACTTCACAGACAAAATAATGATTTCGGTATAGTTGTCTTGTGCTGATAATATTGCGGATGCAGTGAGAAAATGGTATATGTAGATTGCGTATTAATCGCGGGCAGCTCGGGCATATTTTGAGAACGTGTGTCTGGGGAGTTATAAAGCACTTGTTTTTGATGAAAAAACGGGCCACTTTTACATCAAAAGTGGCCCGTTTCCGACCCGTAAACGATAGGTTAATGATTTGAAAGCAATACGTCTTGTTTTGCTTACAGTCGATATTTTATTTGCTTTTGTTTTGAGCGTTTATTAATGAAAATAGTGCGTTTTCCTTATGATTTTTTGCCGTTTTATATGACAGGCTGTTTTGGTAGGCGTATTTTGGGTGTTTCGTGATGGAGTAAAAAAACAACTCGCCACATCTTTAAGCAACTTTTGGGGAGTTACTTGCAGATGTGGCGAGTGGCAGGTTTTTATCTAAAAAGACTTCTTGTCCTATTATCTTGGCTTTTTGTCTGCGATATGCTGTGCGTTGTCTTGTCAACGGGCCTTGCGTGCCATGAGTTTCAGCAGGGCATATCCGCCGAACAGCTGAACGAGCAGACCGGGCCAGCCGAGGCGCAGGTCCTGAAGGGCGGCAGCCATCGAGCCAGTCATGCCCCATTCGGCCATTGTGCCTATGGCCTGATATATAACAATAGCTGCGGCCACGGCTACTATGCTTACCTTCTTGCAGCGCGAAGCAACGGCTGCAGCGGCAAGGGCGAGCAGGCCCGACTTGATTAATATTATCGGCAGCATGGGTGCCGGCGGCATGCCGAACATCATATTGTTTACCAACGGCGAGGCTACGGCCGTGAACAGTCCGGCGGTGATGCCGTAGCGGTAGGCTGCAATGAGCGTGAAAAAGTAGATAGGCAGCCACACCAGTCCGCCCTGCGGCAGCATGTGGCACAGTTGAGGCAGCAGGATGTTGCCTGCCACGAACGCAGCAGCCAGGGCGTAGGTCTTGCCTTCGCGGTAGCTGAGCTGTTGTATCTGTGATATTGTTGTTTCCATTAATTATGAATTGTGAATTATGAATTACGCTTTATGAATTCTTTAATCAGTTTCCATGCCTCGTCGGCCGATTGGGCTGTAGATGTCAGTTGTTCAACGGGGCATATCCCGGTGCCTTCGCGGTTGATTATGTGGTCTACAGTCTTGCCGTAACTGAGGCTTATTCCGGCATCTTGCAGTTTGCTGACAGCCGGCCGGCTGATGACTTCGGCATATACTTCAGCCACGCCGCCCTTGACGAGCAGGAAAGCCGCACCAAGTCCGATAACCTTGTCGGCCACCGAGGCGCCCTGCGTAAGGTCGGGATGAGAGGTTACGGCATCGAAGAGGTCTGCCACGCCCCTGCGTCTGAACACAATGGTCTTGCCGCCCGGTGAGCGCATCACTCCGCGGCAGCCGTCATGGCCGAGCATGCTGATGAGCTTATCCATTCTGCTTTAGCTCCTCCACGAATTTGTCAATGCGGTGCATCTCTTCCGGAATCTTGATGCCCTGCGGACAATGTTCAACACACTGGCCGCAGCCAATGCAGTGGGATGCCTGGCGCAGGCGCGGCACGCTGCGGTCGTAGCCTATGAGGAAGGCGCGGCGCGCACGGCGGTAGTCGGGGTCCTGACTGCCCTTGTTGGGCATGTTGCCCTCCTTGATGCAGCGGTTATAGTGAGACAGCACCGCCGGTATGTCTATGCCGTAGGGGCAGGGCATGCAGTAGTTGCACTCGTTGCAAGGTATCGTGTTCAGGTTGTATATGTCGTTGGCAATCTCCATCAGGAACGCCTCTTCCTCCTTTGTGAGCGGTTTCAGCGGCGAGTAGGTGCAGAGGTTGTCTTTCAGGTGCTCCATATACGTCATGCCGCTCAGCACGGTTAGCACGCCGTCGGGAGTTCCCGCAAAGCGGAATGCCCAGCTGGCCACGCTGTTCTCGGGCTCGCGCTCCTTCATCTTGGCCACGATAGGGTCGGGCACGTTGGCAAGTCGTCCGCCCAGCAGCGGCTCCATGATTATTGCAGGTATGTTGCGCTTTTTCAGTTCGTTGTAGAGATATACGGCATCAGTGTTCACGGGATTGATCTCGTTGGCGTAGTTCCAGTCGAGATAGTTAAGTTCTATCTGCACGAAGTCCCAGTGATACTTGCCTTCGTCGTGCCATTTTAGCATCAGGTCGAATATCTTGACATCACCGTGATAAGAGAAGCCGAGGTTGCGTATGCGTCCCTTCTCGCGCTGCTCCACGAGCCAGTCGAGTATGCCGTTGTCCATATAGCGGCCGTTGAATGTGGCAAGCGAGTCTTTGCCCTGTCCGATGGCGTGCAGCAGCAGATAGTCGACATAGTCGGTCTGAAGCTCCTTCAGAGAGTTTTCAAACATCTCGATAGATGCCTTGCGCGTCCATGTCTCGGGGTTAAAGTTGGAGAGCTTGGTGGCAATGAAGTATTTGTTGCGCGGATGGCGCTTCAGGGCAATGCCCGTGGCACGCTCCGACTGTCCCTGGCAGTAGGCTGGTGACGTGTCGAAGTAGTTGACGCCGTGCTCCAGCGCGTAGTCAATCTGGCGGTTCACCATTTCCTGGTCTATGGGCGTAACCTCGCCTTCCTTCTTCTTGGCGTCGTTGCCTCCCACCACCGGCAGGCGCATCATGCCGTAGCCCAGGATAGACACCTTCTCGCCGGTCTTGGGGTTGGTGCGGTAGGTCATCTTGCCCTTGGGCGGTTCCTTGGCGGCAGTGGATTTATTGTCGTTGCCCTTACAGGCGGTGAGCAGTGCCGATGTGGCCACGGCTCCGCCTCCGAGCAGTTTCAGAAAACTTCTTCTGTTTATGTCTTTACTCATAACGGTAATTGTTTTTTAGTTGTTGATAAAGAGACATCGGGGTGAAGCTATACTGTGCGGTGAACTTCGTGTCCCTCAACATAGATGGCGCTGAACGGACGTGCCGGACAGAGGTTTTCGCACGCTCCGCAGCCGATGCATCTCGCCTCGTTCACGGCAGGAATGGTCAGCTTTGAGTCGGTGCCGGGGTGGAGCGGTATCATTGTTATGGCTCCCACGGGGCAGTGGCGGGCACAGTTGCCGCAGGCAACGCCGTCAGTAACGCTCACGCAGTTTTTCTTTATCCACACGGCATGTCCTATCTGTGTGGACGACTTGTCTTCGCGTGTTATCGGCTTGATGGCACCCGTAGGGCACACATCGCTGCATCGGGTGCATTCGGGGCGGCAGTAGCCGCGTTCATACGACATTGTAGGCTGCATCAGTTTTGACAAGTCAGACGATGGGCGCAGCACGTCGTTGGGACATGCCGACACGCAGAGCTGGCATGCCGTGCAGTGCTGGGCCATGTGGCGTGCAGACATAGAGCCGGGAGGAGTTATCGGCGTGGCGCGTTCGGGCTGCACCTTGTCCTCAATAACAGCCAGTCCGCCGTCTACCTTCTTCTTCTCCTGAGCCAGCGCGGCAGCCGTAGTTGCCATTGCAGCACCGAGCAGGAACGATCTTCTGCCGCTGTCAACGCTGCTGCTTTCATTTCTTCCTTCATGCTTTGCTTCGGCTTTGCGTGCCTCAGCTTTAGCCGGGTGAATATATCTTATGGCATCCTTATTACATTTGCCTATGCAGTTGCCGCACACCACGCAGCGGCTATAGTCAATGCGTCCTGTCTTTACGTCGATGGCCGACGCCTTGCAGTTCTTCTCGCAGAGGCGGCAGCTTATGCATTTGTCGCCGTCAATGCTGATCTTGAACCACGAGAAACGTGCAAAGAAACTCAGAATTGTGCCCACGGGGCATATCGTATTGCAGTAAGTTCTGCCCCCGCGCCATGCCAGCACGGCAATTATCACGAACGTCACGGCGGCAATTATGAGCGTAGGCAGGCTGCGCATCCACACGTCAACGCTGTAGAAGGCATAGCTGTCCATGCGCTCGGCAAGCGATGCCAGCACGTTGTTGCCTGCCGTCCATACGGGGCGCAAGATGCTGTTGACCATACGTCCGTAAGAACTGTAGGGCGCAAGCAGCGACACGATTACGTTGATTCCGGCAACGCATGACGCAAGAAACACCACCAGCACGCCGTAGCGCAGCCAGCGCTTTTCGGGCGAGAAGCTGAAGCGGTTGCGCTTTCGTATGCCGTGCAGGGCTGATATGATGTCCTGCATTATGCCCAGCGGACATATTACGGAGCAGTAGATGCGCCCGAATATCAGTGTTAAAATCAGAAGACCGGCCACTACGGCCACATTCAATGCCAGCACGGCAGGCCAGAACTGTATCTTGGCCAGCCATCCGAGCCATGCGTGCAGCGAGCCTGTCAGGTCGAGAAAGAGCAGCGTAATCAGAGTGAAGGTTACTGCTGCCAGCAAGATTCTTATTTTCCTTAGCATGGTTTATAGATATTGTTTTCAGATTATTATTGTTTCTTTTCGGTAATTCTCACTATCATTATGCTTGCCTCATAGAGCAGCCATATAGGCAGCGAGACGATAAGCATGGTGAACATGTCGGATGTAGGCGTTATCACGGCGGCAAGGATGAGTATCACTATTATGGCGTGGCGGCGATAGTGTGACATCCAGCGGGCCTTCAGAAGTCCGAAGCGGGCCAGAAGCCAGCTTATCACCGGTATCTCGAACACGGCGCCCATGACGAGGCTCATGCCCAGGAGGGTGTCCATATACGAGCTTATGCTGAGCATGTTCATCACTGCAGCGCTTACCTGATAAGTGCCGAGAAAACGGACGGTGAGAGGAAACACTACAAAATAGTTGACGGCAACGCCCATGAGGAACATGGCGTAGGCCCAAAGGGTGATGCTTACAGAGTAGCGCCGCTCGTTGTCATACAGGGCCGGAGACACAAATCTGAACAGCAGATACAGAATGTAGGGCGAGGCTATGAGCAGACCTGCTGCCAACGCCGTCTTCAGATGTATCATGAACTGCTCTGTCAGCCCGGTGTTTATTAGTTGAAACTTAAACGGCTCCGCGCCCAGTATCCTGTAGGTTATGAAGCCTGGGTCGGCAGGAGCAAGCACTATGCCGAACAGCTCTTCCTTGAAGCCGAAGGCTGCGGCCGCTGCCGCTGCTGCCGCCGCAAGCATGCGCAGGATGCACCCCCTTAACTCCTCGAGATGATCCCAGAACGTCTGCGGCGTGCCGCTGTTGCTTTCAGCGTTGCTCATTCGTCCTTCTTCTTTTCCTTGTCTTCAGCAGTGTCGTCTATCTTGCCGTTCATGCCGTCCTTAAAGCTCTTGACGCCTTGTCCGAGACCCTTCATCAGTTCGGGTATCTTCTTTGCGCCGAAGAGCAGCACCAGCGCCAGCACGATTAAAATAAGTTCAGGTGTTCCAATCATAATGTTTTTCTTGTTTTGTTCGCAATGCAAAAATAATATAAATTCTTTTTATTCTCTCTCTTTGCGCCCATTAGGCGGTGTAAGTTTATGTTTTTTTTTATTATTCTGTAATCCGCTTTTAGCCGGCAGTGAATGTCTGAGATATCGTCCGGCCTGGCGGCTACATTCAGAAAGACAGGTTTACGCCTGCCATGAACGTTGCCTTTGGCATAGGGTAGCCGTAGTTGATTTCATATTTCTGTGCCAGAAGGTTCTCGCCCTTTACCCACAGTTGCATCATGCGGCAAGCTCTGTAGCTTACGGTGGCGTTGAGCAGGGCAACGTTTTCCTTCACTTCGTCGGCGCCGGTCTGGGTGTAAAGGCCGCTGATATACTGCAGTCCGCCGTTTACGTTCCATCGTCCCGACTTATAGTTAGCTCCGAGCCACAGCTTAGACTCGGGCGCTCCCACAACAGGATTGTGCATGTGCAGCAGACTGTAGTTGCCGTTCACCTGCCAGCTGCTGTTTATTCTCCAGCTAAGGTCGAGTTCGGCACCGCTGTTTTCAATGGCTCCCGTGTTCACGTTCATTGGCCGTCCGTCCACCATCTGCTGCTGTATGATGTTGCTGCCCTTCATGTAATAGAGGTTGACGCCGTAGCTTAGGCCTGCCGACGGCAGCTTGTGAGACCACGAAAGCTCGTAGTTCATAATGCGTTCGGGGCGCAGCTCGTCGTTGGCGGGCTTCCAGAAATACATCTCGCGTATCGACGGATTGCGGAAACCCTTGCTCACCATGGCCTTTATCTCGCCGTTTCTTATCACTCTCGACACAATGCCGCCGCGCGGAATCCACTCAGTGCCCGACTGCGAGTGGTGGTCGAGGCGTATTCCGGCGCTCAGTGTGAACCACGAAAGCAGGTCTTGGCTTATGTCAACGTAGCCTGCTATCTCGTTCTCATTCTCATGACCTATGACTGAAGTGGTTTCGCCCGAAGCCCTGTCGCGGTTCCATGCCTTGCCGTAGATGTGCTGATAGTCGAGTCCTATGGTGGTCAGGTTGCCCCGCAGCAGCCTGATGTTCTGGTATACCGACAGTCCGGCAAGGGCGTCGTCCGACCTGAAGTAATAATCCTTGGGCTGCTCGCCGTCCTCATATCCGTCGTTGATCTTATGCCGTCCGAAGTTGTAATAGGCGCTGACGGCTCCCGATGTGCTGCCGTAATCGTTGCTCACAACTACAGATGCCACGCCGCGCGTAATCCATTGGCGTGCGTCATAGACGGGCACCTGCACGCTTCCGGGATAAGAGGCGTTGAAGTGGGTGAGGTTGATGTCTGCGTATGCCGACCAATGTTGCGACATGTCGTAGCCCAGCTTGACGTATCCGCCATATTGCTCGAAGCCCATGCGCGGCCTGTTGTTGTCGGTGCGGGCATATTGTCCCGACACAACGCTGTAAAACCTGCCGCTCCTTATGCGGTTGGTCAGCTCGCCCTGGAACGTGCCGTAAGAGCCTCCACCGAGATGTACGTCGGTCTTTACGCCGTCTGACTTCATCTTTCTGGTTACTATGTTGATAACTCCGCCCATGGCGTTAGAGCCGTAGAGCGTTGATGCCGGGCCGCGCATCACCTCGACATGGTCGGCCAGCATGGTCTGATAAGAGTCGCTTATGGAGTGGCCGAAGATGCCCTGATATTGCGGATGGCCGTCGATGAGCACCATGAAGCGGCCCTGCGAGCTGCTGAGTCCGCGCATAGAGATAGTGCCGGCAGCACCGTCGCTCACGCCATAGCCGAGCATTCCGCGCGAGGTTACAAACAGTCCGGGCACATATTCGGCAAGGGTGGGCAGCACGCTTGTGCGCTGAGTCTCTGTGAGAGTCTCGCGGCCTACCACCGTAACCGTGGCAGGCAGATGCTCTATGCTGGCTGTGCTGCGCGTGCCCGTTACGACAATGTTGTCGAGCTGATATGTGAGCGAGTCGGTCTGTGCGTGTGATGTTGTAACAGTTAAGGCGATGAATAAGGCTGAAAAAAATGTCTTGTTCATAAGTTTGTCTTGCTGATGATGTGTCTGTGATAAAAGCCGGTGGGACAGGCAGATGCCGGCTCCTGCGGTCAGCCGTTGTTGGAGGACAAAATTAGGATTCGACTTGTCAGTCGGTATTTCAACGATTCTGGCTGTTGGAGCAGGTGTTCTGCCGGGTCCCGTCCGGCTCATTCAGTTGTAGAAGAAGTTATTAATTGTCTATATCTACGAGAGTGTAGGTCTTGCTGCCAAGCCCTATCTTCTCCGCATAGTCGGTTATGTAGGTGCCGTGCTGGCGGTTGATGCGCTCTATGAGCGGCTTGTTGTCGTCGCCGGCAGAGGCTTTGTGGTTAAAAATCTTGTCGAGGCATGCCTGGTCGAGTGCCACGGGGTCGAGCGATGCCATTATGCCCATGTCCTTTATGGCCGGAGCGGCAGGATGACTGTCGCAGTCGCAGTCGACGCTCATGTTGTTCATCACGTTGATGTATATGATGTTTCCGTCGAAATAGTCGGCCACGGCCTGGGCAGCTGCCGCCATGCTCTCAAGAAAATAGTCTTGTGCGGGCAGATTGTTCCACAGCTCCTCTTGGCTCTGCACCTTGCCTGCGGTATGTATGTACGCCTTGCCTGCGCTCGATGCCACACCTATCGACTGGTTTTTAAGCACTCCGCCGAAGCCTCCCATGGCATGACCCTTGAAGTGGGCCAGGTTTATCATGAAGTCGTAGTTGGCCAGATGTGCGCCCACGATGTCGTATTTTATGTGCTTCTTGTCCTTCACCGGAATCCTAATGTCGCCGTATTCGTCCATGATGTCGACGGCAAAGATCGAGTCGAAGCCGTGCTCGTGTATCGTTTTCCAGTGGGCCTCTGACGTGTTGCGGCTGCCGGCGTATGCCGTGTTGCACTCTACGATGGTGCCGCCCACCTCATCTACGAGGTTGCGTATGAGCGTAGGCTTAAGATAATTGTTGCCTCCGGCCTCGCCCGTGCTTATCTTTACGGCCACTCGGCCTTTGGCCTCTTTGCCCAGGGCCTTGTATATGCGCACGAGTGCTTCGGGCGAAATCTCTTTGGTAAAGTAAACTTTAGGCTGAGCCTGCGCGCACAAGTTGAACAGCAGCGCGGCTGCCAATGCTATTAACGTTTTCATATACATATAGTGTTATTTGTTGTTTCTTCAGTCCCTGCCGGTAGCGGTTGCGCCGGTGTATGCCTGTATGTCGTGAATGCTCCGGCTGCTCTTTGCTCTGCAAAGTTATATTTATTATCCCGTTGACGCGCTATCCGTATTACAGAAAAAAGTACCATTTTTACATAAATGCCTATTTTTGCGTCGTTTTTACCGATAACGGCATGCATCGGTCTGCCTCACCGGCTGATGACGTATGTGTGCCGCTGCCGGCTTCAGACCCTTGCATTCGCGTTGCAGATTTATGCTGCCGCCGGCATGTCTGAAAGTAAAATATCAGGACAAAAGTTTTTTCTTATCTGGAAAATTGAAAGTTAATGAAGATTAAACGGGCAGGGCGTAGGATGCTGCTTTGTTAACATCTGTTTGCGTTTTGGCGTGATGATGATGCAGAACAGGCACTTTTCGCGCCATGAAAGCATACGTTTTGAATGCCCAAAGGGCACATTTTGTGTTGCTAAAGCATAGCTTTTGGCATAAAAAATGCCTGATTTTCACTTTTTAAAGCTGCCGGTTGGCGGCGTGAAATATGTAAAGCACAATATATCAACGGTTTAACTGATAATGCTTATTTTGGCTGTTTTTTAGCCAAAACAGCAGCGCCGTGATGAGCATCGCTATTCTGGAGGCGTTAACCGGTTGTCGTTTTGTATGTTTTTTTCGCAGTTAAGGCATGCACGACGGCACGTATTTCTGTTTCTGACATGCTGCTGATGATGCGTGGCGTTATACAGCCGCCATGCTCAGCCGCCGCGGTCAGCATCGTCGGTTCATATCGTGTAGCTCATCCGCAGCAGTCCTGCGCAGTAAGCCCCGTCAGAGTCCTTTATAAGATGTATCGCAGGCTGCAGATATCCCCTGCCTAAGCAGTTTATCCGGCACGTAAGTTCCGCCGCCCATTCGGTTTCGTCCTTATACACGGCGCGGTCGGCAAAGACGCCCAGTTCGGCATTGCGCATCGTCCTTACAAGTCCTATGCCTGCATATCTCCGGCAGATGACGCCCTTTGACGGGTTGGCCGAATACTGCATGATGGCGCACATCCGCGGCGCAATCATCAGCTCGGCAGATCCCCATACAGCCCCTGTTGCTGTCTTCTTCTGCGTCTTCTGCGCCTTTTCTGCCGTCGCGGTGCCTGCAAGTTCCTCATAAGACACGTTATTGCCATAATGCAGGTTAGCTCCAATATTAAAAGTGCTGCCATTGTTTTGATAATTTACGGATAATATTGAAAACAGGCCGTCGGATTCAGGACAAAGCCTGAAAACATTCTGACGGCCCGAAAAACTCTTGTATCCCACGCCGTTGTAGACCGATGCCATTATGGTCAGTTCCCTTATTTTCCGCTCAAGGTGAATGCCCATGGACGCCAGCGGATAGTTGGCTATGCGGTAGTTGGCCGATATGGTTGGGAATATGCCGCACGAGCTGTTGGTGAACAGAGACATGAAGTGCGACGTGAAGTAGTCTTCGTTCATGTTGCGTATGCCGGCAAACAGCATGCTGCCGCCCGATGTAAAGGTCAGTCCGGCCACGGCCGGAGCCAGCGTGGTGTTGTCTTCGTCGATGTTTGAGAAGCCCTGACGGCTGCCGTCTATGCCCCCGCTGCGCGTCCTTGCTATGCTTATGACAGCCATATCGAGCCTTACGCCTTTGCATAAAGGCTGCGTGAAGTCAATGCGCAGCAGGCTCGACATGTTGGTGTGTCCCCCGGCGTCGGCCTGCATCTCGGCTGTAAGTTGCGCGCTGATGTCCTGTGCCGTGGCGCGGCAGCAGCCGTATGCCGCCGCCGCGATGATGAGGCATGCAATCTTGTTCATCTGCTCAGAGCCATCTCTTAAACCGCCTGATATACCATTCCTTCACTACCTGCGTCAGCACGCAGTAGGCTATGAGCGTTGCCGCCAGCCAGGGAAAGTAGGACAGAGGCAGGGGCGTAAGGCCGATGCATGAGCCGAAGCGCGTGAAGGGTATTATTATTCCTGCCGCCATTATCGCCAGCGTCATGCACATCACCGGCCACGACGCGCGGCTCTGTATGAACGGAATCTTCTTGGTGCGTATCATGTGCACGATGAGTGTCTGCGACAGCAGTCCCTCTACAAACCATCCCGACTGGAACAGCGACTGTGCACCGGGCGAGCTGCACCCGAACACATGCCACATGAGCAGATAGGTGGTGATGTCGAATATGGAGCTTATGGGCCCCGTGTATATCATGAAGCGGCTCAGGTCGGAGGCGTCCCAGCGGCGCGGCCTGCTGAGATAGTCGTCGTCCATGCGGTCGAACGGTATGGCCGTCTGCGACATGTCGTACAGAAGGTTCTGCACGAGCAGGTGTATCGGGAGCATAGGCAGGAAGGGCAGAAAGGCACTTGCGGCCATCACGCTGAACATGTTGCCGAAGTTGGAGCCGGCGGTCATCTTCACATACTTTATTATGTTGCCGAAGGTGCGGCGCCCTTCTATCACGCCGTTCTCCAGCACCATGAGGTCTTTTTCCAGAAGTATTATGTCGGCGCTCTCTTTGGCTATGTCTACGGCAGAGTCAACAGATATGCCTATGTCCGACTGACGCAGGGCTGCAGCGTCGTTGATGCCGTCGCCCAGAAAGCCTACCGTGTTACCCTGAGTCTGCAGCAGAGCTATAATCTCGGTCTTCTGCATGGGCGTAACCTTGGCAAACACCCTTGTCCTGGCCACAGCCTCACGCTTTTCTTCGTCGTTCATGGCGCTCAGCTCCGCACCGGTGAGCACGTTTGTCGTGTCGATGCCCACCTGTCTTGATATCGTGCGCACAACGGCGTCGTTGTCTCCCGACACCACCTTCACCTCTATTCCGTGGGCATGGAGCTGCCTTATGGCTCCGGCCGCCGACTGCTTGGGCGGATCGAGAAACGCCAGGAAGCCTATAAGCACCATGCCGCTCTCGTCTTCAACGGCAAAGTTGTTCTCCTTGCTCAGAAAACTCTTGTGTGCCACGGCCAGCACGCGCAGTCCCTGGCGGTTCATGCGCTTGCTTATCTCGTATGCCTTTACCCTTAATTCGGGCGTGAAGGGCACAACACAGTTGCCCACTTCGGTGTGCGAGCATATCTGCATCATCTCTTCTACGGCACCCTTGGTTATTATTTGTCTCTTGCCGCTGACGTCTTCAACCACTACCGACATCCTGCGGCGCGTGAAGTCGAAGGGTATCTCGTCCACCTTCTTGTAGCTCTCCCTGACAGACTCCATCTCAAGCTCCCTTACGTGCGACAGTATGGCCTTGTCCATCAGGTTCTTAAGGCCTGTTTGGAAGAAGCTGTTGAAGTAGGCGTGGCGCAGTATCCGTCTGCTGTTGTCGCTTGTGCCGTCGGCGTTTATATACTTCTCGAGCACAATCTGGTCGCAGGTCAGCGTGCCGGTCTTGTCGGTACACAGTATGTTCATTGCCCCGAAGTTCTGTATGGCGTTGAGATCTTTCACAATAGTCTTCTTGCGCGACATGGCAACGGCGCCCTTCGACAGGTTGACCGTTACGATCATCGGAAGCATCTCGGGCGTAAGGCCCACGGCTACAGACACCGCAAAGAGGAAGGCGTCGAGCCATTCGCCCTTTGTCAGGCCGTTCACCAGAAATACAAACGGAACCATTATCAGCATGAAGCGTATGAGCAGCATGCTCACCTTGGCAATGCCTTTGTCGAAGGCGGTAGAGGCACGGTGGCCGGCAATGCTCCGGGCTATGGTGCCGAGATATGTGTTGTTGCCTGTAGACACAACGATGCCCGTGGCAGAGCCGCTCACCACGTTGGAGCCCATGAAGCAGATGTTCTCGAGTTCCACTATGCTCCGCCCGCGGCTGTCGCCTCCGCTTGCCTCCGCTCTCTTCTCTATAGCCTCCGACTCTCCTGTCAGTGTGCCCTGACTTACAAAGAGGTCTTTCGTCTCTATGATGCGTATGTCTGCCGGAATCATGTCTCCTGCCGCCAGTTTCACGATGTCTCCGGGCACGAGCGACGATATGCCGATCTCGTGTTCTGTGCCGTCGTCTCTTTTAGCGGTGCATGTGTTGGTGACCATCTTCTGCAGTGCCTCGCTCGACACGCTGGCCTTGTATTCCTGCCAGAAGCGGAGAATGGTGCTGAGTATTACCATCGAGGCTATGATAATTATCGACGTGAAGTCTTTTTCCTCGGGAGCGGCGATATATACATCAATAATATACGAAATGATTATCAGAGCCGTAAGCACTCCGATGAAGGGATTTATAAAGGCCTTTATAAGCATTGTCAGCGGATGCATCTTCTTTTCATGCTCCACTTCGTTTCTTCCGTAAAGCGATTGTCTTTTTTCCACTTCCTCATTGCTCAGGCCCTGCGGGGCTGTCTGGAAATAGCTGAACACAGAGCTCATAGGCAGTTCTGATGCCAGAAAAATCTTCTCGGCATTGAATTCTAATTTCATCTTGCGCGTTTTCTTCCACATAGCGTATCCGTGTTTTTAGATTAATACTATTGTTTTTTGCGCTGCAAAAGTCGGAAATGTTTTTCTGTAAGGCCGTTAGAATGTCATTAGAACGGTATTAGAAAATCATTAGAGAAAGTTCTAATAAAATTTTAATCCGGGTCTAATGATTTTCTAATAGCCGTTCTGCTGCCGCAGGGCTAACTTTGCATAAAAAACTTATGATTCTGTTTGTTGATTATCTGATAAGGATGGGCAGCGCTTTTCTGGCCGGAGCGTTGATCGGGCTGGAGCGTCAGTGCAGGCAGCGCAACGCCGGACTGCGCACCAACATTCTTGTTTCTGTAGGGTCTGCCGCTTTCACGGTGTTGTCGTATGCCATAACGTCTCAAAACGGCGACCCTTCAAGAGTTGCGGCGCAGATAGTTTCGGGCATAGGCTTCTTGGGCGGAGGACTTATTCTGAAAGACGGATTCAACGTGAGAGGACTTAATACGGCTGCCACGATATGGTGTTCTGCCGCATGCGGAACCCTTGCCGGAGTCGGCCTCTTCTCTGAGCTGGCGGTCCTTGTTGCCTGTGTACTTGTCACTCATTGCCTTTTCAGGCCTTTATGCCATTTTATCGAAACAAAGTTTGAGGGGGCGGCGTCGCTGACCGTAAAGGTGGAATGTGATAAGGAGTCGCTTGACGCCGTAAGGAATATTATAACGAACACCTTGCTTTTTGGTGAGGCAAGGGTCAATGAGCTGTTCTATAAGGAGGCTGATGGTGTGTTTGTCGTGTTCTGTGATTTTGAGGCACGTGGTGATGACAGGACTTTGTCAGAACTGATAATACGGCGGCTACAGGCTCATGCCGGCGTTATAAGTGCAGGCTGGCATCGCCGTGAACTGCGTGGCGGCGAATTGTAATTGTCCGTGCTGGCGCCCTTCTCCGGTTGCTGTTATATGTGCGGAAGCTCAACTATAAAGGTTGTGCCCTTTTCTTTTTCCGAATGTACGGCGATATCGCCTCTGTGCAGACGGATAATCTTTTGTGAAAGGGCCATGCCTATTCCGTGACCTTCGGCCACTTTCTCCTGTTCGCCGCGGTAGAACAGCTTGAAAAGATGCTGCTTGTCGGTGTCAGACATTCCCATGCCGTCGTCAGAACAGCGCACCACTGCGCATTTGTCCCAATAGGATATTTGTATGAACGAGGAGTGGTCGGCCGAATATTTGCAGTTGTTCTCGATGAGGTTTGAGAATGCTATCGACAGCAGATAATGGTTGCCGTTTACGGTTATCAGGCTGTCGTCTTCGGCTTCCTCCTGTTCGAATATTATTTCTACATGGTAGTCAGGGTGTGCCCTCAGGATAAATTCTCTGACGTCGAGCAGCAGTTCGTCCAGGCGTATGTGCTCCATCTTTATCTGTTCCTGCTGATAGTCGGCCTTGGCAAGATTAAGAAGTCCGTCAATCAGTTTGGTCATGCGTCTTGCATCGTTAAGTGCGTTTAGTATTGTCGTGCGGTATTGCTGGCAGCTGCGTTCTTTCTGAGATGCTATGTCGAGCTCGGCAATCAGGGCTGCAAGCGGAGTTCTCAGCTCGTGCGATACGTTGCTGACGAACATCTTTTGTGCGTTGAACGAAACTTCTAGGCGGTTCAGAAGGGCATTGAATGTGGTGGAAAGCTCGCCGAGTTCGTCTTTTCTGTTCTTTACGGGCAGCCTTCTTGATATTTGTGACGCGGTAATGATGTCTGCTTCCTTTACAATCTCCCTTATCGGGCGCAGCGCAGTGCGTGCGAGTATGTAGCCTGTTGCGAACAGCAGGGTTAGACCTATGATGAACAAGACGAGCAGCGCATTCTTCAGTTTTGTCAAGTTGGCATATCCGTAGCCGTCGTAGGCGGCAGCCGTTACGATGTAGTTCTTGCCGTTGAGGGTGTAGAGCATGCCTATGCCCTGATATTTGCCTATATAAAACTCTATTTCCTTCTTGTTCAGGATGCTGCTTATCATCTGGCGGTTCTCCTTTATTATATCGTTCTGCACAGCGTCGTGATACAGCATCTTGAAGTCGGGCGTGTAAATGGCAACCTCTACTTCATTGATAAATTCCTTGTTGTTAAGGTAGATGTCCTGCATTGTCTTTGGGTCAACCTTGTTCTGCAGGAACAGATGTGCCTTTGTTATGGCTTCGCTTCTCAGGTCATGAAAGAAGGTCTTGCTACGGGTATGTTCGCTGACAATATAGATTAATATTGTGCACAGCAGGAAAACGGCTGCCGTGGCGCATGTGTTCTTTAATGTCAGGGCTGTGCGTATTTTCATGGCTTGTCGGTGAAGATAAAGCCTATTCCCGGCCTTGTGTGTATTAGTTTGATTTCAAATTCCTTGTCAACTTTCTTGCGGAGATAGTTTATGTAAACGTCGATAAAGTTTGTACCCGTGTCGAAGTGGGTGTTCCATACTTTCTCCGCAATCTCCGTACGGCTTATCACGCGTTCGGCATTCTCTGTCAGATACAGCAGCAGGTTATACTCCTTGGGCGACAGCTTTATCATTACCCCGTTTCGCCAGACTTCCTTTCTTTTGAGATTTATCGTCAGATCGGCATATTTCAGCTCCTCGGGCTGCTCTGTCGCGATGTTGGTGTTGCGCTTAAGCAGCGCCTTGATACGTGCGTTTAGCTCACGGAAGTCGAAAGGCTTAACCATGTAGTCGTCGGCTCCGGCATCGAAACCGTCGAGCTTGTCGTTAGTAGAGCCAAGGGCTGTCAGCATGAGTATGGGTACAGATGCATTGGTCTTGCGTATCTCCTTGCAAAGTTCAAAACCGTCCAACTTTGGAAGAATAACGTCTGAAAGCACAAGGTTGAAGCTGTTGGATGCAAACAGCCGCAGCCCCATGGCACCGTCGTATGCCACCATTGTCTGGTATCCGCTTTCCTCAAGTCCGGCTTTCAGCAGGTCGGCCACTCTTTTGTCATCTTCTATGATAAGTATGGATTGCATGGCTTATGAACTTTATGTTTCTGATGCAAATTTAATAATTAATCACGACTTATCACAGGTGTGTACAAAAAATATAAATTCTTGGAATTTTTTAAGCAAGGCATACATATTCATATTAATGTGTATGCCCGCAGCTTTAATATCGTCTTAAAATGTCAGTCGGCGCCGCTCTTGCATACGGTTATGCGCATTGCCTCTTTGTCGAACATTATGCCGGTGCGCTCAATGAAGCGGCTGAGCGTTCCCTCGTCGGCGAGAGCCTTGGGAGTGCCTACAGATATGGTGCCGCCCTGCTCCATAACCCATAAGATGTCGGCAAGCTGAATGACGAGTTCGAGGTCGTGCGACGACATGAATATCGTCTTGCCTTCCTCGCGGCACAGGCGTGTCAGCAGGAGCATGGTCTCCACCTTGCTCGGATAGTCGAGAAAGGCGGTTGGCTCATCGAGCATTATCACGGGCGTCTGCTGTGCAAGTGCCTTGGCTATCATCATCTTCTGACGCTCTCCGTCGCTTAGCGACATAGCGTTGCGCTTGGCCAGATGGGATATTCCGGCAAGCCTGATGCTCTCGCTTACAATCTCTTTGTCGGCATCATTGAGCGTTCCCCAGAATCCGGTGTAGGGCGTGCGGCCAAGTGCCACTATCTCCTCTACGGTGAAGTTTATCGACGACGGCCTCGACGTAAGCACTACGCTGACTATGCGAGAGAGGTCGCGCGGCGTGTAGCCCGACAGTTCGCTGCCGTTGATGACAATGCTTCCGCCAAGCCGTGGCTGAAATCCCGACAGCGTTCTGAGCAGCGTAGACTTGCCTATGCCGTTGGTTCCGACGAGGCATGTCAGCTTGCCGCTCTTTATAGAAGCGTTGATGTCCTTTGCCACGGTGCGTATGCCGTCGTGTGTCTTGTATCCTATGGTAAGGTTGTCGAGCCTTATTGTGTCAGAAGTGTTGCTGTTGTTCATTGGTTAAGGATGTTGCGTGCATATTCTATTATTGTGTCGCGGCCCTTGGCAAAGTCGCTGTCGGTGAGCTGTACGTTATGGTCGGGCTCTATGCCAAACTCGGTGCAGTTCATGTCGCGGTCGTACATGGGGCATGCGCTGAAGCGCACTGACCAGCCGTTGGGCAGCTCGCTGCTGAAAGGCATGCCTGCGCCTCCGCCCGTCTTGTCGCCGATGACGGTTACGCCGGGGCAGCACTTCATATACTTGACAAACTCGTTGGCGGCGCTGAACACGGCCCTGTTGGTGAGCACGGCCACGGGCTTGTGCCATCTGAGTCCGCTCGAAGGCTTCAGCTTCTGCTCCTCCGGTTCGGAGAAATCGTTGTGGCCGGGGCCTGTCTTGTGCTGCATGTAGCCCACGAGAATCTCCTCGTCGGTGAAGCGCGACGCCAGGGTTTCGGCCGAGGTAAGCATTCCTCCGCCGTTGTCTCTCACGTCAACGATGAGAGCGTTGCACGTGGCGAGGTCCATCAGTATGTCGTTAAGGTTGCCGCTGCCTATCGCGTTGGAGAACGATCCGCAGTAGATGTAGCCTATGTTGTCGTCGAGCTTGCGGTATTTTATGCCCGAAGAAATCTTGTAGTCGGTGCCGAGATAGCGCCGCTGCAGCGAGTCGCTGAAGTTGGCGGGATAGTCTTCCTTCCAGCTCCAGTAGCGCGACTGGTCGAACGAGGCGTACATGTTGACGTGTCCGTCGCGCAGTTCGCCGAGCATGTTGCCCAATACCTCAAACAGCTGGGTGCTCGTCATGCCGTCGTCTATCTGCCGGCTGTAGCGCGCATACACCTCGTTCCAGTCGAGTCCGTACTCGCTGTTCTTATAGTCGAAGAAGCAATAGTGTTCGTTCATTATTTTCCAGAGCGCCTCGAAGTTGCCGCGCGGGTCGTCGCTGTATTCCTCTTCGTCGACACACGACACGGCGGCAAGTGCAACGATGAGCGGAAGCAGAAAGTTTAAGACTCTTCTCATGGTACTATTTTAGTTATGTTGAACTGTCTGACAATGCCGATGAGCAGCATGTTAGAGTAAGAATGATATTTCAGGTTGTTCACCCTGGCCTGCTGGAAGTCGCCCATGTAGCCAAGGCGCAGCGTGGTGCGGCCGAGCGAGAAGTCGAAGGTGAGCATCTGGCGCAGCGACGGCGTGCTGCCGAAGGTGGTAGGCACGATGTTGTGGTCGTAGTTGCCGCGGCTGAAAATCTCGTAGTACGACTGTCCGTAGTTGGGGCTGAACATCATGCCGATGAGCGGAACGCTCAGCTCATAGCGCAGCGAGTAGTTGTGCTGCCACAGGCGAAAGCGGTATGTGGCGGCTGCCGACGGCGATATGTTGAGCGACAGGCGTGCCTGCGCAGGGTTGTTGCTGTTGCGCGTGTTGTAGAGAAAGCCCACGTTGACATCGGCCTGTGCGCCGGCCTTGACGTTGAGGCTGCCGTCGAAGAAGTTCCAGTTGTAGTGTACGCCGTAGATGAACGTGTAGGCTCCGGCTATCTCGCCGCCGTTGCCCGAGCGGTTGTCGCTGTAGGACATGTTGCCCTGATGTACTATCAGGCGCGACCAGCGGCTGTCCCTGCGCTCGCGCAGCGTGTGTGAAATGTAGCGCAGCTCGGTGCCGCGATACTTCTCGGGCGAGAGGTAAGTGTCGAGAATGTTCACTGCCCCGATGCCTATCATCTGGGCGTTGGTTATTATCTTGTTGTTCCTTATGGTGTCGGGGGCATATACGTTGCCTGTGTTGAGGCTGCCGTGCAGCGCCGTCCCGTCTTCAGGCCCGTTGCCGCAGGGCAGGGCACATGCCGCCGCAGAGGAGGCAAGCATGGCCGCGAGCGTTAATAGCTTAATTATCTTCATTGTCGTTGAAAAGGCTGAGCTGTCCTGTAATCTCGTCTATCACCTGCTGCTGGCTCTTGCCTGCATCGGGGTCGAGGTTCTCCTGTTGCGGTGTTTCTTCAGCCGGCTGCTCTTCAGGTGTGATGTCTTCAGGCTCCTGTTCGGGCTGTTGTGCCGGCTCAAGCTGTTCTATGCTCTCCGTCTCCCAGTTGGTTATGCGCTTGCCTTTGGCCTTGAATCCCTTAACGCCTACAAACTGTTCGGCCTCAATCTCCATCGTGCCGCGGAAGGCGTCGCGTCCTCCGAAGGTTACGAGGAAGCGTGGATAAGGCTCGTCGGTGAGCGCCACGAGCCGGCTTGCCGGGTTGTCGCTCACGTAGTTCTGCTTGCGCTTGGTGGCTTCCATGGTGAATCGCTTCAGGTAAGGATAGCCCTGCTGGTCGGCGTCGTAGAGCACGGCGGTCCACACCTTGTGCTCGTCGAACTTCTCGATAATCTTTATGTTGTCTTCATAATGGTTGTTGGCGTCGAAGTTGGTGAGATAGAAGTCGCCGTTGTCGAGCACCACCAGTATGCTGTCGTCCTCGTTAAACTCGCCGAGCAGGCGTCCGTGGCTGTCGTAGTTGAGTCGTTTGACGTCGGGGTCGAACCACACCTTGCGTCCGCCCAGTGTGCTGTGGCCGTGGCTCTTGAGCGATATGCGGTGCACGTTGAAGCGTGTCATCACCACGCCCTTTGCCCCGCGGCTCTTGATGGCAACCTCAGAGAAGTCTTTCTCCTTAAAGATGTTCTTCAGTCGCGGTGCCGGGTCGAGCGTAATCTTTATCACCTCGGCCTCGCCGTTGGGGTTGGCGGTGAAGTAAACCACGCGTGAGCCGGGCGTGCCCTGTGTGAACTCGTATTCGCGGTCGCGCGTGATGCTGGTCACGCAGAAGCGCTTCATGAAGTATTTGCCCTGCTTTCCGTCGCGGTAGACAACGTTGTAGACGGTGCGGCGGTCGTTCTTCTTGAACACGGCCACGTGCAGGATGTTCTTGCCAACGAATATCTTGTCGGCCACGCGCACCACCTTATACTTGCCTTCCTTGTAGAAGATGATGATGTCGTCGATGTCGGAGCAGTTGCACACAAACTCGTCTTTCTTCAGTCCGGTGCCTATGAAGCCGTCGTTGCGGTTGATATACAGTTTCTCGTTGGCCTCGATGACCTTTGTAGCCTCGATGGTGTCGAAGTTCTTTATCTCGGTCAGTCGGGGATGTGCGGCTCCGTATTTCTCCTTCAGATACCTGAACCAGTCGGCCGTAACCTCAACCATGTTGTTCAGCTTATGGTTTATGTCGTCCACTTCGGCCTTTATCTTGGCTATCAGCTCCTCGGCCTTGTCCTTGTTGAACTTCAGTATGCGTGCCATCTTGATGTCCATGAGGCGCAGGATGTCGTCCTTTGTAACCTCGCGTATCATCTGCGGATAGAACGGCGTCAGCCTGTTGTCGATGTGCTCGCATGCTGCGTCCATGTCGGGAGCCTGCTCAAACTTACGGTCTTTGTAGATGCGCTCCTCGATGAATATCTTTTCGAGCGACGAGAAGTGGAGCTGCTCGAGCAGCTCATGCTTGCGTATCTCGAGCTCCTTGCGCAGCAGGGCCATGGTGCGGTCGGTAGAGTGGCGCAGCACGTCGTTCACGGTCAGGAACTGCGGCTTGTTGTCTTCGATGACGCAACAGTTGGGCGAGATGTTTATCTCGCAGTCGGAGAAGGCGTAGAGGGCGTCGATGGCCTTGTCTGACGACACGCCGGGAGCCAGGTGCACCTGTATCTCCACCTGTGCGGCCGTGTTGTCGTCCACCTTGCGTGCCTTTATCTTGCCCTTCTCGATGGCCTTGAGTATCGAGTCGATAAGCGTAGTGGTGGTCTTGCCGAAGGGTATCTCGCGTATCACGAGCGTCTTGCTGTCGAGCTTTTCTATCTTTGCCCTCACCTTCAGCGTGCCCCCGCGCTGTCCCTCGTTGTATTTGCTCACGTCGATGCTTCCGCCTGTCGGGAAGTCGGGATAGAGCGTAAACGGCTCGCCGTGCAGATAGCTTATGGCGGCGTCGCATATCTCGTTGAGGTTGTGCGGCAGAATCTTTGACGACAATCCCACGGCTATGCCCTCGGCTCCCTGTGCCAGCAGCAGCGGAAACTTTGCCGGCAGCGTGATAGGCTCCTTGTTGCGGCCGTCGTAGCTCAGCTGCCATTCGGTGGTCTTAGGATTGAACACCACGTCGAGCGCAAACTTAGACAGGCGCGCCTCGATGTATCGCGGAGCGGCGGCACGGTCGCCCGTGAGTATGTTTCCCCAGTTACCCTGGCAGTCTACGAGCAGGTCTTTCTGTCCGAGCTGCACGAGCGCGTCGCCTATAGATGCGTCGCCGTGAGGGTGAAACTGCATGGTGTGGCCCACGATGTTGGCCACCTTGTTGTAGCGTCCGTCGTCCATGCGCTTCATAGAGTGCAGTATGCGTCGCTGAACGGGCTTCAGTCCGTCTTCGATGTGGGGCACGGCACGCTCAAGGATAACGTATGATGCGTAGTCGAGAAACCAGTTCTGGTACATTCCGCTCAGATGATGCACGGCAGAGGCGTCAAACCTGTTGGCCGGCTTATAGTCAGAGTGGCTTTCGGGTTCGATGTCGTTGCTGTCGTCCTGAACGGGCATGTCCTGCTCTTCTATGTTTTCGGGGTCTTTAATATTGTCGTCCATGATGATGTATGTCTGTAGAAAAGATAATGCAAATCGGTGTGGCTTTTGCAGCCCGGCTTGTTTTAGCTTGATGCCTTCGTGCGGCTTATCTTATGCAAGGATAATGCAAATCGAACGCAGAACCACTAAACTTGTTTGTTGAAACATGTTTAAGTGTTATGCTGAGATGCCGCTTATCTTATGCAAAGATATCAAAAATTGGAGACAATGCAAAATAAATATTTTATTTTTTATATAAGGAGCGGCAGCGCGGCCTTATGCTGAGATGCCGTTGAGGACGGTCTGTGCGAGGTTAAATAAAGTTAACCAGAAATGCCCGTTGCCGTCCGTTTGACGCTCTCAGAATGCCCGTGCTGCTCAAGAATCCGGCTTCAGACATGAAAAACCGGCATAAATCGTGTTTTGTGTAAGTAGTTGATAGCCAGCTGTTTGTGTTTGTAGGTACGGCCTGCGGCGGCATGAGATAATGTAAAATACCGCAAATTGCGGTGTAAAACACTGTTTTTTCCACTGCAAAAGGCCATGTTTCGGTAGCCAAAAGGCATGCTTTTGCATCATGAAAGGCCGTGTTTCATGTTTCAGGATGCCGGTTTTTGGTCGTTTCATGGCGTTTATGCCGTCCGCGAACCCATATCTCTCGGCGTAAGTTTTCTATTTCACAAATTTATATTGTCAAGAAAAACGAAAAACCGGCAGCCGTCTCCGTGTTAAATAAACATAACGCGCCGCATGGCGGCAGGCACCCGCCGGCATGGGCCAAGGACGAAATAAATATAATAATGTGTGTGAAAAAGTTTTGTGTTTCGGTAGCTTTGCATTATCTTTGCACGCAAAAGTGTTTATACGATAACTTTTTGTTGCCCTCGCAGAGGGCTTTTCTGTGAAATAAAAATTTAAGGTAAATAAACAACAATGGCACAAGAAGATGTTTTTAAGAAAATAGTGTCTCACTGCAAGGAGTACGGATTCGTGTTCCCGAGCAGCGACATCTATGACGGCTTGGCCGCAGTTTACGACTACGGACAGAACGGTGTTGAACTGAAAAACAATATTAAGGAATACTGGTGGAAGAGCATGGTGCTGCTTCACGAGAACATCGTGGGCATCGACTCGGCCATCTTTATGCACCCCACGATATGGAAGGCATCGGGACACGTTGACGCATTCAACGACCCGCTCATCGACAACCGCGACTCAAAGAAGCGCTACCGCGCCGACGTGCTTATTGAAGACCAGATAGCAAAATACGAGGAAAAGATAAACAAGGAAGTGGAGAAGGCCCGCAAGAAGTTTGGCGAGGCTTTCGACGAGGCTAAGTTCCGCGAGACCAACCCACGCGTGCTCGACAACCAGAAGAAGCGCGACGCCCTGCACGAGCGCTACAGCGAGGCCATGAACGCCATGGACCTCAACGAGCTGAAGCAGATTATTCTCGACGAAGGCATCGTCGACCCGATCAGCGGAACAAAGAACTGGACCGACGTGCGCCAGTTTAATCTCATGTTCTCAACCGAGATGGGCTCTACGGCCGACAGCGCAAGCAAGATTTATCTGCGCCCCGAGACAGCACAGGGTATATTCGTAAACTACCTTAACGTGCAGAAGACAGGCCGCATGAAGATACCTTTCGGCATAGCACAGATAGGCAAGGCCTTCCGCAACGAGATTGTTGCCCGCCAGTTTATCTTCCGTATGCGCGAGTTCGAGCAGATGGAGATGCAGTTCTTCGTTAAGCCGGGAACTGAAATGGAGTGGTTCCAGAAATGGAAGGAGACTCGTATGAAGTGGCATCAGGCCCTCGGCTTCGGCGCAGAGAACTACCGTTTCCACGACCACGAGAAGCTTGCCCACTATGCAAACGCAGCAACCGACATCGAGTTTAAGATGCCGTTCGGATTCAAGGAGGTTGAGGGTATACACAGCCGCACCGACTTCGACCTGTCGCAGCATGAGAAGTTCTCAGGCCGCTCAATCAAATACTTCGACCCGCAGACCAACGAGAGCTACACTCCGTATGACATCGAGACATCTATCGGCGTTGACCGTATGTTCCTCTCAATCATGTGCCACTCTTACTGCGAGGAGAAACTCGAGAACGGCGAGACACGCGTTGTGCTCAAGTTGCCTGCAGCCCTGGCTCCTGTCAAGCTCTGCGTGATGCCTCTTGTAAAGAAAGACGGACTGCCCGAGAAGGCACGCGAGATAATCAACAACTTGAAGTTCCACTTCAACTGCCAGTACGACGAGAAAGACTCTATCGGCAAGCGCTACCGCCGTCAGGACGCAATAGGTACGCCTTACTGCGTGACCGTTGACCACGACACGCTGAAGGACAACACCGTTACGCTGCGCTTCCGCGACACAATGGAGCAGGAGAGAGTAAGCATCGACGAGCTCAACGGCATTATTGAGGATAAGGTAAGCATTGCAAGTCTTCTTAAAAAGATTCAGTAAATGAAGAAGTACAATATTTTTGCCCTTCTGATGCTGCTTATTGCACCGCTGTGCTTCATGGCCTGCAGCGAGAACGAAGACACCGTTGAGGAATTTCCAGACTGGAAAAACCGCAACGAGGCCTATTTTGACAATATCTACGAGAAGGCTATGGGCATTGAGGACGGCAGCTGGAAGATTATCAGAAACTACTCGCTTGAGGACACCATACCGGCCGGATATGCCGATCACATCGTGGTAGAGGTGCTCGAGGAAGGAACAGGCAGCGGATGCCCAATGTTCACCGACTCTGTGTTGGTGCACTATCGCGGACGCCTCCTGCCCTCAACATCTTATTCCGAGGGATATGTGTTCGACGAGAGCTATGAGGGAGAGTTCAATCCTCAGACAGCTCTTCCTCGCCAGCTGTATGTAGGCGGCCTTATAGACGGCTTCACCACAGCGCTGCAGTATATGCACATAGGCGACCGCTGGCGCGTTTATATCCCTTATCAGCTGGGCTACGGATCAACCGGAAGCACCGGTATTCCGGCTTACAGCACGCTGGTGTTCGATATAGCCCTCGTGGCATACTATCGTCCGGGAGTTACGCCAGACCCGTGGTATGCCAAGAAAGGCAAGTGGATAACAGAATAACACTTACGTAAAGATAATGTTCCTTGGGACGGACGGCATTATGCCGCTTCCGTCCCTTTTACATTATATTATATATGTATATGCCTTAATTTTATTATGCATGCACCTTAATTTTGTAATGTAAACACGTATGGTCGGTAGCGTTTGTGCGTTCAACAGTTATACATTCACCTTAAATCTATTATGTAAACATACACGGTTGGTAAACGTTGGTATGTTCGAAGGTTATGTCTATACCTTGAATTTGTTATATATGCGCCTTTATTTCATTATGTATATGTCTTTGCGTTTTGTTCTCATGCTTTTTCTTTTTCGGCTTTATGTATTGCAATGTCCCGTCGTGCCTTGCCTTTCTTGTCCGCATGTGTGTTGCGGCATGGCAGTGCTGACGCAGCGTGGCGTTTTGTGTAATCAAATAATATGTAAAAATCAACATCCCGTATACTGATTTTGATTTATGTCAAAAAACATGCGTTTTGATGCATAAAATGCTTGAAATGTTTGGTTGTGTGCGCAAACAGCAGTATCTTTGCATCGTCAAAACAAAACAATAGGTATTAATAATTCATAGGTATAAAGCTAAGGTAAAGAGAAAGATTGTTTTGGTAAAGGATAACAAAGATGCCGCGAGGCATGAAAAAGTTTTCATAGGTAATTAAGGTAAATAAAAAAGATTGTTTAAGGTAACGGATGTTAACCCTGTTTGCTGTGAATACAGCAACAGGTATTGGGGGTAAGGGAAAGCATAAACGAATTGCATGAGCCTCCATTTTTTTTAGAAAATTGAATTAACTGAATAATGTGCGCGGAAGTCTTTAATAAAAGATTTCCGCGTGTTTTTTGTCCGCGTAATTTGTTTATTCATCTTAAAAGTAGTAATTTCGCACGATGTTTTCAGCTAATAAAGGAAAAGACTTGCTGGCCATGATACGCAACGGCCAGACGATGAACGGCAGTCAGATGCTCAATCTGATAGCCCAGCTCAGCGTGCCGTCCATTCTGGCACAGCTGACAAACACCCTGATGGTATATATCGATGCGTCGATGGTTGGCTCGCTTGGTGCCAAGGCTTCGGCGTCGATAGGTATAGTACAGTCAACTACGTGGCTCTTTGGCGGTCTTACGTCGGCCGCTGCCATGGGCTTCTCGGTGCAGGCTGCCCACTTTATCGGTGCCAACGACTTTGTAAAGGCGCGCCAGGTGTTCCGTCAGGGCATAATGGCCACGGCGCTTTTCACGCTCATCCTTACCGCCATATGCCTTGTCATAGCCGGTCCGCTGCCCCTGTGGCTTGGCGGAGGAGCCGATATCGCTCCCGACGCGTCGCGCTATTTTGCCATATTCTGCATGTCGCTGCCTGTATATCAGCTTGGAATACTGTCGTCGAGCATGCTTAAGAGTTCGGGAAACATGCGCGTGCCCAGTGCCGTCAGCGTGCTGATGTGTCTTCTGGACGTGGTGTTCAACTATTTCCTTATATTCAGCACGCGTCACGTCTCCGTGCTTGGCTATGACATACTGATGCCCGGAATGGGCATGGGCGTGGCAGGAGCTGCCCTTGGAACGGCTCTAGCATACATCGTTACGGGTGTGATGTTGATATGGTTTGCAACGCTCAGGTCGTCGGAACTGATGCTGAAAAAGGAGAAATGGACCTTTGCACCGCTGTGGGACTATCTGCGCAACGCAGCAAAGATAAGTACGCCGATGGGCGCACAGTATATTATGATGAGCGGTGCGCAGATCGTAAGTACGATGATTGTTGCCCCGCTTGGCAACTTCGCCATAGCCGCCAACACGTTTGCCATAGCTGCCGAGAGCCTTTGTTATATGCCGGGATACGGCATCGGCGAGGCTGCCACCACACTTGTTGGGCAGAGCATCGGTGCAGGTCAGCCGCGCCTGGCGCGCAGCTTTGCCTACCGCACCGTATTTCTTGGCATGATTGTCATGGCTGCCATCAGCGTCGTGATGTATATCACGGCACCGCAGATGATAGGAATAATGACTCCCGTTGACGAGATTTGCGAGCTTGGTGTGGGCGCTTTGCGTATAGAGGCGTTTGCCGAGCCTATGTTTGCCGCCTCGATAGTGGCCTATAGCGTTTGTCTTGGAGCCGGCGACACGCTGGTTCCGGCCTGCATGAACCTTGCCAGCATGTGGCTTGTCCGCCTTACTCTCGCCGCTTATCTTGCCCCAATCTACGGTCTGCGCGGTGTATGGATGGCCATGGCAATAGAGCTTACGCTGCGCGGAGCCATATTCTTATGGCGCCTGTTCAGCGGACGATGGCTCAAAGTAAAGCTAGGATAAGATGTATATGTGATGTCTGACGGATGTCCGTCGTGATATTGTTTGATAATTTTATTCGTCATCCGTAACATCATGCGGCAGACTTTTGTTGCCGCTTTATAAGGATGTTGCGGATGACGAATTGTTTTACAGGTATAATATTTTCGGCAGAATCATTTTATTCTGCCGCAAAATGATGATAAACAAGCGTTGAGGCTTACAGAAGTGCAACTCTTTCCTTTGCCTTTTCAAAGCCGCTGATAAGTTCTTTCATCACCTCGCTCACAGGCTTTATCGTCTTTATCGCTGAGGCAATCTGACCTATCTCCAGTTCGCCGCTCTCCATGTCGCCCTCAAATATTCCTCGTTTTGATGCTGCCCTGCCGAGTATCTCGCGCAGTTCGTCGGCTGTGGCTCCCTTGTCTTCAGCTTCGGCCAGCTTGGTGTATAGGGCATTCTTGATGAGTCGGGTGGGGGCAATCTTCTTCAGACACAGCATGGTGTCGCCTTCGGCAAGTTCTGTGCATCTCTTCTTAAACTCTTCAGACGCCGAACTCTCCTCGGTGAGTGCGAACAGTGTGCCGGCCTGTATGCCCTCTGCGCCGAGAGCCATGGCTGCGAGCATAGCCTCGCCCGATGCTATTCCGCCTGCTGCTATGAGCGGCTTTGTGGTTGCCTTGCGCACTTGCGGTATCAGAGTCATCGTTGTAGTCTCTTCGCGTCCGTTGTGGCCGCCTGCCTCAAAGCCTTCGGCAACGATGGCGTCTACGCCTGCCTCTTCGCATTTTGCGGCAAACTTGCTGCTCGACACTACGTGAGCCACCTTTATTCCGGCTTCGTGAAGCATCGGGGTGAACTTTTTCGGACTGCCTGCCGACGTGAACGCAACCTTTACGCCCTCGTCTATTATCATCTTCATGAGTCTGTCTATCTCGGGATACATCAGCGGAACGTTCACGCCCCACGGCTTGTCGGTTGCAGCTTTCATCTTGTTTATGTGCTCAAGCAGCGTCTCCGGGTGCATTGATCCGGTTCCGAGTAGTCCCAGACCGCCGGCATTGCTCACTGCAGAAGCCAGTCGCCAGCCGCTGCACCACACCATACCGCCCTGAACTACGGGATATTCAATGCCGAAAAGTTCGGTTATTCTGTTATTTTTCATAAGCATTTTCTGTTTTTGTAAAATAAAAATATCGCTGCAAAGATAAGATTTTGCAGCGATATTCTTGTGTGTTTGCCGTTATTTTTTAGGTGTCCGGTGTCCTTGTTTCATTTATAGTGCAGTGTGCCTTGCCGCTCGTTGTGTCTCCCTTGTTTCATCAACTTACATTTAGTCTGAAATTAGTATGCCGTTTGCGGATAAAAAGTGGGCCACTTTTGCATGAAAAGTGGGCCGTTTATGACCCGTAAACGGCCCATTAACGGTTTGAAACTAAACCTGCGATGTTTTCTTAATATATAATGCTTATTGACGTTGCCAATGTTTAATCTTTAATTATATATAGCGAAAAAGTTACGGTTTTTCGGACATTTTCAGAGCATGCCTGTAATTTGTGGCAGAAATATCCGGCTGACGGCTTATTTGCCGTGTCTTGTGCTGCCGTCTGTAAGGCTACGTGCCGTTATGTTTTTTGCACCTTAGTCAGACTTGTGGCGCACTTGCCTCCATATTTGCGACAGCCTGAGCATCTGACTAGCCCTTGCACCAAGGTGTACGCGATAGTCAGACAGCAGTATGGCGAGCAGGATTATCACGGCCATTATCACGGCCCATCCGTAGACCTCTTTAAGGCTAACCATGAGCATCTGGCGCTGAAACTCGCTGTATAGAGTCTGAAACGATTCGTAGTTGTAGTACATCGGGTCGATGTAGCTGCCCAGATTGGCTGTGTTTGCCTGTTTGACGTTGTTGAAAATCCTGGTCATTATGGCCGAACTGAGCGGTCCGCCGAAGCTCGTCCGGATAAATCCGATGACGCACATGGCCTCGAAATAATACTCAAATGTGACGCAGCCGGCAAGGGCGTAGGTGAGCGATGTGTACACAATGCTCACTCCGGCGCCCTTAAGCAGCATGGGCAGATACAGCATGTATTTCTCCGTTGAAGGGTCGATAAGGAAATACAGCATCGTCTGGTAAAGCAGAAAAGAAACAAACCCGGTTAAGACGATGTCCTTAATGCGCCATTTCCACTTCGTCAGAGCCATGAAGAAAAAGCCCGTGCCTACGGCTATTCCTGCCGTTATGCCCCAGTTGAGGTCGGCGTTGTGGCGTGCGTCGTATCCAAGAATCGAACTGGTAAATATGTTCTGGGTGGATGTAGCCGTAGCAGACATCAGCGTCATGCACCCGAACAGGATGAATATATAGAGCATGTTGTGTTGCGAAAACGTCCTTATGTTTATGTAAGGATGCCTGATTGTGGCAGCACGTTGCAGACACATCAGCAGCAGAATAACAGCAAACGCTATGGCTATGCGGATTGGTTCGCCGTCGAGCCAGTCGTAGTGTTCGCCGTATACACAAATGAATATGATGCAGAACAGCCACAGAGTCCACATTATTCCGCCGAGATAGTCGATGCCCTTGAACGGGATGTAGGGGCCTTGGCGGAACTTGCTGCGCATGCAGAAATAAACCAGCGCGAAAACAAGTATGAACGCACCAATGGTTATGCGGTGCATGGCCTGCCAGTCGAAGGCGTAAATGCTGTATCCCGTGGCAACGTTGACAAGCTGCACGCTGCCGAGGACAAACGTGAACAGGAATGGAAAGAACACCGCAAAGTCTCTTTTTGGCGTAATCTTCAGCTGGATGCTGCTCCAACATACAAAAGTACTTACAATTCTAAAGAAACCGCTAATGAATGACAGGGCAACAACAAGCGGGAGAAAGTCGCATATCATGCAGATGTAATCGCATATGATAAACACTGCACCAGAGAACAGGAGAACGTCGCGCGTTGTGAATCTGAACAGTATCCTGAACAGCAGCGGAAAGGCCATCGTAAGTCCCGTCATTGAGGCATAGCCTGCCATCATTACGTCTTCGTTGATCCAGCCCAATGTTCCCGTCATCTCGGCCACGGCCGACATGTATATGCCGCCGGAGAACATGTAGACAACAATTATAAATATTATCAGCGGAAAGCGCAGAGGCTGGGGCACAAAGTCTTTCCATACCATTATGCGCCTTGCGGCTGCTACTTCTTGTGGTGAAGGTGCTGGCATAGGCTTTAGTATTTAACCTCACATTCTACGTTCATTCCCGAGCGCAGGCGTTCTATAGCTTCCTTGCTGTTCTCCTTTGTGAATACAATCTTTATTGGAACGCGCTGTTCAATCTTTACAAAGTTTCCGGCAGAGTTGTCCTGCGGTATAATCGAATACTGTGCGCCTGTGGCGTTGGCCAGCTTGCCTACCTTGCCGTGATATTCAACGCCCGGCACGGCGTCCACCTTTATGCTTACGGGCATGCCTTCGCGTATGTTGGCCGTCTGTGTTTCCTTATAGTTGGCTATAATCCACACGTTGTCGTATTCAACTATTGACAGCAGAGTCTGTCCGGGCTGTATAAACTGTCCTTCCTGCAGGGCCTTGCGTGATGTGTAGCCGTCGCACGGGGCAACAATCACGGTGTACGACAGATTCAGTTCGGCCAGGTTTTTTGCTGCCTTGGCCACGTCTATGTTTGTCTGGTTCTGCTCAAGGCGCTGTGTCTGTTCGTCTTTTACGAGCGATGTACTTTTCTTTTGTCTAACGAGCATGTCATATTTGGCCTTCGTAGCCTCATAGTCGGCCTTTGCGTTGTCATATTGCTGGCGTGTAACGGCCTTTTGTGCATACAGCTGTTTATATCTTTGGTAGTCTGTTTCGGTCTGGTTCATCCTTATTCTCAGTTCCTCTATGCTTGCGTCAGAAACCGAAAGGTTGTTTGCCGTGGTAGATATTGCCGTTCCCATGGCCGTGTTCTCCATGAGTGTTTTCTGATAGTTTGCCTTTGCCTGTTCTACTTTCAGCTTATATTCAGAGTTTTCGATGATTACGAGAGTGTCTCCTTTGTGTACAAACTGGAAATCATCGAAGCATACCTTCTGTATGAAGCCCTGCACGCGCGAGTTTATAGGTATGATGTTTCGTCTTATCTGGGCATTGTCGGTGTATTCAACATTGCCGAAGTGTATGAACTTTGAGCAGACCCATGTCAGTCCGCTCAGAATTATTGCGATTACGATGATGTTGCGCAATATCTTTTTGTTTTTTCTGTTCATAATTATTTTTGGGTTATTTAATTATCGTATTCAGTGAACCGGTTGAGTAAATGAGCTTGTAATAATTGTATATTACGTTTATCTGTGCGTTGACATACTGAACCTCGGCCGACAGTCTGAGGTTGTCGGCGTCTACGAGGTCGGTCACGAGCACAAGGTCGTTGGCATAGCGGTTGGCTATCACGTCGTAGTTCTCGCGTGCAAGCTGAAGACTCTTTTCCTGTGTCTTCAGAAGCTCAAACGAGTCGAGATATCTTGTATATGCAGCGTTTACGTCCAGCGACACGCTTTCTTCGGCCGACGCAAGTTCGTTGTGCGACTGCTCCACTGAAGAGCGCAGGCGCGATAGGTCTTTTGGCAGCTTGTATATATTGCCTATGTTGAATTTTAGTCCCACGCCTACGTACCATGTGTTGATGTTGTTGTCCAATGTAGGTATTTCATATGTGATAGGACCTTTCAGGTTGTCGCCGGCTATGATACTTATCTGCGGCATGTAGCCCGATTTTATCACTTTCTCCTTCTTGCTGAGCATGTCGAGCGCAAGTCTGTTTTTGTTTAGTATAGGCGAATTCTTGTAGGCTATGTCCTGAAATTCGGCTTCGCCGGGTTTCGGCATGTTACTCGACAGGAGTGTCGTGTCGGGCAATATCTCAGTGTCCTTAGGCAGTTCGAGCATCGTTACCAGTTTGTCGTTACAGATGTTTATCGAACTTACAAGCTCAGTGCGCTTATATTGCAGATTCTGATACTGCACCTCATATCGCGTGATATCGTTGTTCAGTGCCACTCCGGCAGCTTCGCGTGCGTGCATGTCTCGTATCACCTGGCGCGTCTGTTCCATGTTTCTGTCATACACAGTGAGCAGGTTGCGGTATTTGTACAAGTCGAGATAATAGCCTGTCAGCAGGAAGTAAACGTCCTGCTTGTGCGAGGCAAGTTCCCACTCCCTTATTCTCTTTTGTATCTCCAGGGCCTTTATGTTATAGTGGATTGCGCCTCCGGCAAACACCACCTGCGAAGCTTCTATTGTGAAGTTGTTGCCAAAATGAGGCGATGAAAATGAATGTCCGTTTGAAAAGTCGCGGTCGGCCACCCATGCGTTGCCGTTGAACGTTGCCGAAGTCGAGAACTCCACGCTGGGCAGATAGGCATTCTTTGCCACCGAGATGTCCTTCTCGGCGCCGCTTACAACCGACTCGTAAATCTTTATCGTCTTGCTCTGCGTGTCGGCCAGTGAGAATAATTCATTCAAACTCATGATGCGTGCTGTCTGCTGTGCGTGTAATGATGCCGGGCAAATCAGCAACAGGCACGTAATAACATTTTTAATTATATTCTTCATCTGATTTTTATTGATAATATAAATAGTTTACAATAGCAACTATCTCTATAAAATAATAAGCTCAAACATAAGGTTATGTTTCGGTCACCTTTAAAGTTGTTGGCCTCATTGCCTTTCGTGCCGCAGGTTAAAGCATGGCATGCCTTGGCGTTTCTGCGGTCAGCGCAATGTGGACGACTTAAACTTCGGGATGACTGAATTTGAGATATAACGGCTGATGTGAGCTTTATTTTCCGGATAGTTTGCCTTTATCGCGTTAAAGACTGTTTGTGCGCCTTGATATTTCCTCAACTACTTCGAAGAACGCCTCCACCTTTTCTTCGGGTATGCCCTTCAGTAATTCGTAAGACAGTTTCTTTTCAATTTTGTGGTATTCGGCAACAACCTGTTCGCCCATGTCTGTGATGCTGAGCAGATTCTCGCGTCTGTCTTCCGGGTTTACGGTGCGTTTCACGAGACCTTTTTTCTCGAGCGAGTCTATCATGCGCATCACAACCGATTTGTTCTTGCCTGTTGCTATGGCAATGTTTTGCAGAATCTGGTCGGTCTTTGCCCTTATCATTGTCAGGAGTATAAACTCTTCAACGGTAAGTTTTATGCTTGCCTCGGCAGCATATCGCTGTTTCATCAGGCGGTGCAGCTTGTTGCGCAGTTTTCCTATTGTTGTTCCTAACAGTTCCTTTGGCATGATTTAAATTTTTTGCAAAGGTAATATTATATTTTGAATTAGTTGCTATTGCGTACTAATTTTTGTGTTAAATAATTCTTTCGTGCCCATGTTTCATGCCTTAAGTCAAGAACGGCTCATAGGCACATGGTATGTTTCTTAGGATTTTATCATCTGTAAGAGTCTTGCGCTGACGCTTTATGCCATCATATCCTGCTGTTGGCTTATCCGTGATGTTGGTGTTTCGGCGTATACCGGTTATTTAATTCTGCGTTTGTCTATTATTTAATAATGTGTCCGGCAATGTCTCTCAGTAAGTCAACGGCCTGTGGCTTTCTCTTCATGCTCTCCTTAAATGCGTCATATTTAGGTGTCTTTATGGCATTGTTGTCAATTTTATACACCTTTAGTTTATGCATCGTAGAATCCTTCTTGCCAAGATGAACATTTCTTATCGTCGTCATGCCGGCATTGCACGTTGTTATTTTTATAGAGTCAGCAGGTTGTTGTGCATTCTTTTTAGCTGACGTTTGTGCTGCAGCAGACAGGATGCAGACGTTGAAGATTAATGTTATTAAATAGAGTTTCTTCATAATCTTGTGCTTTTTTGCAAAGATAGAATAAATTCTGATTGCTTTCTGATTTTTTTAGTAAAAAAACATTATCATGCTTTATGGCAAAGCATCTTCTTATTATGGCTTTTTTGCCAGCCGCAAGTAATGTCCGTATGTCGGTTTTTACCGTCGTTCAATACATCATCTTACTGCTTTCTCCTTATCATTTTTGCGTCATTTCAAGCCCAGTGTTTCATTATAAGACAAAAAATGCGTGAAAATTGTAACATTTTTGGCTTATTATGTTTAAGGTTAATATTTTTATTTCTTTTATATGGTGTTTGTGTAACAAAATAACGTGTATTCACTTTCAAACTGTTAGTGGCCTGTTTACGACCCGTAACTCGGCCACTTTTCACTCAAAAGTGGGCCACTTTTTATGCGTAATCCATAGAGTTATTTTTAGGAAATCAGCGTGAGCTTTTTAGCCATGCTTTCTGTCGCTTTAAATTTACCTGTATTTAATCGTACAGAAGGGTGGGTGTAAGAAAATAATAAATGTGAATTAGAAAAATAAAATCATAAATGTTGCATGATGCCGTTTCTGAAAAATGTTTATTGTAAAAATAAAAACTTATGTTTGTGATAGAGCATGTAAAAATAAACATACTGTATGAAAAAACTTTGCGTCTTGTTATTATTTATGTCTTTACTTTTCAGCGGTTGCTATATGAGTAATACAGTAAGCGATTTTGTTAAAACGGATATTGAGTTAGGAATCACCAAGGATGACTTTATAAAGAAATTCGGCGAACCCTATAGCATTAATAAAGAGGTGAACAAAGCAGGCGATTATCAGGAGGTGCTATTCTATAAAGAAGAATTGTATCGTGAAGCATGGTATATCGTTACCACCTCATTTGTCTTTGTTAATGGCAAATTGGAAAAGCAGGAAGTAGTGAACGAAGAACGGATGTTTTTTAACAATGCCAAAGAAGAGGCGAAGAAATCGTAGGCAATGTGCATGGCTTTTGTCTTAATGTTATCACATAAGTCTGTGTACATGTGATGATGCCAACGGACATTGTTAAATGCAAGAACCATTAAAAAACTCTATTCATGAGGGTGTGTCAAAATGTATGTTAATGTACATTTTGATGCACTATTTCATTTTATGGAAAAAGGTTCGTACTTTCACAAGCTCGGGTCTTTGTTGTCTCCTAAAGTTTTTGTAACTTTAGGAAAAATCAAAGTTACATGGCAAAATTACATTATATTCCTTACATACAAAACCAAACGGTTCTTTTTCCGCAAAGAATAGATGAAGATATTGCGGAAAATGATCCTGTGCGTATTCTGAACCATATAGTAGAGCATCTTGATCTTACCCGTGTGAAAAAACTTTATAGAGAAAAGGGCCGTTCTCCGTATCATCCAAAGATGATGCTTAAGGTCATTCTTTATGCTTACATGAACAACATCTACTCCTGTCGTAAGATAGAGAAACTTCTTCGTCGTGACATCCACTTCATATGGCTTTCAGGCTGCGCCAAACCCGACTTCATCACAGTCAACCGTTTCCGTAACCGTCTGAAAGATGAAATCAACAACATCTTTACTCAGGTGGTTCTTATGCTTTGTGAGTATGGAATGATCAGCCTTGACGTAGAATATATTGACGGTACCAAGATAGAATCCAAGGCAAACAGGTATACGTTTGTCTGGAGAAAGACTACAGAGAGAAACCGTGAGAAACTTTTGAAGAAGATATCCGCACTGCTTGAGCAGATAGACGAGGACATTGCAGGTGAAAGTCTTCTTCCTGAAAATGAGGCTGATATTAGCCCGAAGATGCTGTCTGCCCTGTCGGACAGGCTGAATACTGAACCTGCTGACAAGGAAAGCAAGGCAGCCTTTAAAGAGAAGCAAAAGCAGATAAAGGAGTTGGACAAACAGAAGGATAAGCTTGAAGAATACAACAGGAAGCTTGCAACCTTAGGTAACCGCAACTCTTATTCCAAGACAGACAAGGATTCCGCCTTTATGCACATGAAAGAAGATGCGATGAGAAACGGGCAGACCAAACCCGGATATAATCTGCAGACTTCCACAGAAAACCAGTTCATTACGGACTTCGCTTTTTATCAAAATCCCGCAGACACGTTGACCATGCCTTCCTTTTTGGCATCCTTTAAGGAAAGATACGGTCATTTTGCCTCCGTGGTTATAGCTGATTCAGGTTATGGATCTGAAGAGAACTACCGGTACATGGAAGAAAATGATATGGAAGCTTACGTCAAATACAACCGTTTCTATATAGAGCACAGAATGCATCATACTCCAAACCCGTTTAGTGCAGAAGGAATGTATTATAATAAAGAAAAGGGCTTTTACGTCTGTCCCATGGGGCAGCATATGGAACGGACAGGGACAAAGCACGGAAAAACCGACAGCGGATATATTACGGAGTCCGCCCGTTACCGGGCAGGGAACTGTTCCGGATGTCCTTTACGTGGGCAATGCTTTAAGGCTAAGGAAAATCGTGTTATAGAAGTAAACCACAGATTGAATACCTACAAGAAGAAAGCAGCAGGCTCATTGGCTTCAGAAGAAGGAATCAGACATCTGAGCAGACGATGTATTGAACCCGATGCTGTCTTCGGACAAATCAAATGTAATATGGCATACCATCGTTTCCGGCATATGGGAAAGGCCAAGATTGCTATGGACTTTTCCTTCTTCGCAATCGCATTTAATATCAAAAAACTATGCAAAAGGCTTCAGAATGGAGACTATAACAACTTACAGGCACTAATAAAACGCTTCTTAGAATGGATTTTACGGCTCAAAACAAATTCTATTGCCTTTTTAGACTATAAATGAAGGGTAGTGTTTCACAGAGTGTGTCTGTAGCATGTCTGTCTTCGGAGTGATGATGCAAAGTTAATAGGCAATTTTATATCTCATATGCGAGTTCGGGATAAGAAGAATTAAAAAAGTTCAAGTTGTAGTGTATTCTCCCTATGTACAGGTAATGGCTGCGGCTTATCCTCAAAAAAGCAATATGCAGCAAGCGCTGAGCATAGATTCATTATGAAATTGTGCACAGACCGATGTCTTGAATGAACCAGATTGGCTTTTTCCTTAAGCAGGTGGTTGATACACTCGATGACATACCTTTTTCTCTGCATAATTTTGTCCCATATAGGCATAAGCTTATTTTTCATATTTGCTTTTAAACCGTGCACAAGATGTATGCTGCTCTCAAAGAGCGATTTGAAGAGTTCCTGCTTTATACACCCCCTGTCGGCGAAGACCTTCCCGTAAAGATGTTTGGTAAACACGCTCCATTCCCTGTCATCACGATCGTCAACGTTAACCGCTGTCAGACAGAAAGTTATGATCTCTCCGGAGTCATTACAGATGAAGTGCAGCTTGAAGTCGTGGCAGCATCCCATCGTGCCTTTTCCACTTTTTGCAGGACCGGCAAACGTCTTGTTTAAATTTCTCCTGAGGTTATGGCATACTGGAATCATTGTACTGTCTACGAAAGTAATACCGGAACATCTTCCGAAAGAATATATGCACATGAAAAGCATCAGTTCATAGAATACGCATGGCATAAGCTCAACAAAGCGATTGTAGGAAACCGCATGCGGTAAATAACTTCTCAGCAGCCCCCTGATACAGTTGAGATAGTATTCCTTGAAATTGCGGTAAGTACCGAAATGGTAGCATACAAGTATTGTCATTATCTCGCTTTCCGACATGCGTCCCTTACGGTTTCTGCGCCTCACACCGTCATTACTAGATGAAGGCAAATGCATATTTTTTGAAAGTTCGACACTCAAATTCTTTTCAAATTCATCAATAATACAGAAAATTTCAGTAACTTTGTCCTTGGTAATCATCGCTTATATTATTTGTAACTATTTGATTTTCACCTATAAAGATACAAAATATTTGCGAGATTACCAATTTTTATGTATGTTATTTTATCCAGAACTCACGTAAATATATGTATCAGTTGACAAAGGAAGAGGGGAGCCGTTTTATAGAAATGACGGAGAATTACCGCAGTGAGCGTCATTTGGTTGATTTCTCTAACGACTTTTTGCATAACGTAAGCCGGAGAATGAAGGTGACGCCTATAAAGTCGATGAAAGACAGCGACGGTAGGGTAGAGGTCGTCCACTGCAATTCTTTGTATATGTATAAGCCGCTCGTGGACTGCTTGATGTCGCATAAGGGCAAAGGTTCGTCGTGCATACTCACACAGACAAACGAAGAAACGGTTACGCTTGTTGCCATTCTGCGCAGACACGGCATAAAATGTAAACTGATACAGTCGATGGAAGGCATGCTCTTTTGGAACATGGTAGAGGTGAGATACTTCATGAAATACATAAGCAAGCATGTTACTTCACCGCTGATTCAGGATGATTTGTGGGAAAAGGCCAAACAGAAAACATTCTCGCTTTATGAAAGTAGCAAGAGTCTGGTGTATCTGAAGCGTTGCATAGAACTGTTTGAGCAGACCAGCAAGACTAAATATCTCAGCGATTTCAAGGAGTTTGTGTTTGAGTCTTCTGTCGAAGATTTCTGCGACCTGTCAGGGGCCGATGTCGTTGTATCGACAATACACAAGGCAAAGGGCCGTGAGTTTGACGATGTGTATATGCTTATCTCCGGCAATTATGCGAAAGACGACTGCCTGATGCGCCGCTATTATGTAGGAATGACGCGGGCTAAGCAGCGACTCTTTGTCTATACTAACGGCAACTGTTTTGACCGTCTGAGAGCTGACTGCCACATGACAGACCGAGAGCTGTATGCCATGCCCGAGGAGATAGTCTTGCAGCTTTCTCACAAAGATGTGTATCTGCAGTTCTTCAAAGGCCGTAAAAGCGAAGTTCTTGCCTTGCGTAGCGGCGACAGGCTTACATACGGTAATCATTTTCTGTATAATGCGGCCGGCATGCCTGTGGCCAAGTTGTCTGTCAATATGCAGAAGACGCTTGCGGAGTGGGAGAGCAGAGGTTACCGTGTCAGGTCGGCATAGGTAAGATTCATTGTTGCATGGAAACCGAAGGATGCTCCGAGGGATGAAGCTGAGACTGCCGTTCTGCTGGCGGACATGATTCTTTCTTTGTGATATTGTGTGCCCCATTTGTCGATTTTATGTGTGCTGTCGTATTGAGAAATGGGCAGAAACGCCTATTCATGCCTTTTTCAGTTTGTAAATAAATATGTACAAAGTATAGCATATTGCAATTAAAAATGCTATAAATGTTAAATTTAAAAAACATTAAAATAATAAGATTTACCAGGCAAAATATTTCAGCTTTGAAATATTGTATTTATCTTTACCCAGGTTTAGGGAGTTGTTTCTGCTTTATAGTTGATTTTAAATTCCTTTTTTAATAGGTTTTATTCCCATTTCAACCGGTAATTGTTTAAGTTCACAGTCCTCTTTGCATACACACCTGCAGGCGGCATCCTCTCAACAAAATCAAGCTTGATATGGCTTGAAATCTTTATTAAAACAATAATTGTTAACAACAAAAACTTTATCTATGAAAAAAAGTTACTATTTGTTTTTGTTACTTTTAGTAGCAGCAACATCGTTTTCCGTTCATGCGCAAACGGGACAAAAATTTCCTGATTTTAAATTAGGAGTTAGCTCTAAACTACAGACTAATGGCATGCAAAAAGTGAATCCTAATGAGGAAAAAGAAAAAGGAATCCTGATGTATGCAACAACATTGGATGATTATTACAATCAAGAGCGTGGATGGTATAAGTTCTGGTCAAAAGAGCCTCAAAATGCTATAAAGCTAAAAACTTGGAATCCTGGTTCACAGTCATTCGTTGATGGTCTGAGATGTGGATGCTGGGGCGGCGATGCTTATTATGCATTTTATATTTTCCAGTATTCATTGGGATATGACTATCCGTATGCCTTTGTAAAAGTTGAACCGGAGACGGGAGAACTGGATATAGTCAAGAATTTCGAGCAGGGAGATGATTTTTATGACAACTGGCATAGCTATACGTTGTATTCCTCAAATCCGCAACCTATAGGGTTTCGTGGGAATTTACTTGTAAAACGACAAAAATTCTTTTATTGTACATATTCCTTGGGCATAACAGAAACGTCGTAAACACAAAATCCCCTTACCTCATAAAGCGACTTGAGGTAATACGCCGGTTTAACCAGAAAAGCATGGCCTTTAACCAAAGTCTGTCTTGAACAGGTTGGCATAAGCATTGTTGTCTGAGTAAA